>Ga0207054_1079_pt1 | contig 30750 bp, 28 predicted proteins | sample Alteio_BWMinCont_60_FD_153288 | JGI IMG/M metagenome (GOLD analysis project Ga0207054, IMG submission 153288) | Enriched cells from forest soil in Barre Woods Harvard Forest LTER site, Petersham, Massachusetts, United States -... | ecosystem: Environmental > Terrestrial > Soil > Temperate forest >... | reverse complement strand
TTTCCGGTTTGGTGGGTGTTATAATACTCGAGCGATAGCCTTTGCAGGTGATGATATATCTGTCTGCGTAGATCGTTGGAAACATATTGCGCTACACTTTCAGTAAAATAATTATTCATGTAGCCGGCAAATGAACCAATCGCTGCCATCAGCATCAGGCTGATAGCAGCAACGGCAGCAAATTGAACTTTATTTTCACCCGGAAAAACGGCATCCATCCAAGCCAACCAATGCGGCAGCTTATGATGGCCGATAACATTATCAATAATTATCTTCAATGGCCAGGGTGTAGCCAGGCTCATAACGGTCTCAAGCAGCATTGCAAAAAAGATGATGAGCAACCATTTTTTGTAAGGGCTTACCATCACCCAAACCAGCTTTGCCAGGTTTTTTGACGGAAGCGCCTTCAGCGGGGGTGGATCTGTTTGGTTGAAGGAGCTTGAAAATTCGGTTTTCATCAAATACGCACTGTTTTACTTATCGCGGTGTTTTTTATCAATTAACCAAAGATATGCGTTAACCTTGTTTTCACAATGGTTTGGCAGGTGAAAAATGGTACTACAATAATTTTGATCATCCATAACTATGTTGTAAGATAGTGTTACTTTAGAATATTACAATGTTGATTATCAAATCAGATTCGGGGGAGAAACTACGTGTCTTTTTGATAGCTAAAACCTTAACACTATTGTCCTCAACGCAATTGGCATTAAAATGAATAAACAACAGCTAATAGAAAAACTTACCGGATTAAAAATTAACCCAGCGGACTATTCCTTAGATGGCCCATTTATTGAGGGCGTTATGCTCGAACGTACAGTTAATTATTATTCCGACAATAAACAGTATGATGAATGGAGGGTATTTGAACACGAAAGGGGAAATCGTTACACAGAAAAAATATTTTATTCGGAAGAAGGTGCTTATAACGATGTTTATGAACGTTTTAAGAAATAGAAAGAGCAACTAATCTCTAATCTCCAGTCTCTAATCACTACCTTCAGCTTTTCATCTTCTTCAGCAAACTTTCTATCACGCGTGGAAAATGCTGGTGCTCCAATTGCTGGCCTTTGAATTTGATGACTTCAAGGTTGTCGTCCGGGTCAATTTTAAAGCGGGACTGGTGGATGATCTCGCCCTCATCGTACTTATCGCTTACAAAATGAATGGTAATGCCCGATTCATCTTCTTTAGCAGCCAGTACGGCATTATGCACATGATCGCCGTACATGCCGGCACCGCCGTATTTAGGCAATAATGCAGGGTGAAGGTTAATAATTTTATTGGGAAATGCGTGCAGTAAAGATTCCGGCACCAGCCATAAAAAGCCGGCCAGTACAATAAGGTCAACCTGCAGGTTTTTAAGCAGCCTTATCACATCATCAGTTTCATAAAATTCGTACCGGGTGAATATATGGGCAGGGATCTCGAAATTGTCTGCCCGTTGCAATACGTAGGCCTGTGGGTTGTTGGTGAGTATCAATACTACTTCCGCCTCGGCATTACGTTTAAAATGCTCCATAATTTTTTGAGCATTCGACCCTGACCCTGAAGCAAAAATCGCTATTCTTTTTTTCATCAAAACAGTATACTTTCCAATGCTATTAATCTAACCTGTGTTTTACTTATTTGTTTTGATCGAACATACAAATGCAGTTAAAACCCAGGAAGCGTTTTATACCTGGCCAAATATAAAGTTTTCATTGCAATTGTTTGCCTCCAAATGCAAATGATGTTTTATTATTTATATTAATATAACCTGTGTTTTACAAGCGGCTTAATCTGCCCCGTTTACCTTTTGGCGAACAAAGCCCCACTGTATGATCCGTCGGTGCTGGGTCAACGAATAATTTGGCTGGATATCGCCCGTTTGGAGTACCAGGGAGAATTGCCCCAGGTTTTGTATACTGGCGTTTGAAAACGGCATCGAGTTATCTTTGGCAACAGTATCTTTACAAACAATATTGGCCTGCAAAAAAACCTGGTCTGATGATAATGTCCACGATGCAGCGGGCGGTGTTTGTGCTATGCAATCAAAATTAGTGTAGGTACAAGTGTTATTTGTATAAAAAGTAAAATCCTGTATCGAGTCGCACTGCGCATTTAAAGTATCGGTAGATATCAGCTGGTCGCCTACATAATTAGCAGCTGTTACCGAGGCCAGCTGCCATGTACCACCTGTAAACAGTGCCTGTATAGGGCTTTGGTTATTTTTTTTGCACGAATTTATAATGAGGGCAACAATTAAACCCATTAAGATCAGTAATAACCGTTTACTTTTCATTTGTAGCATTTGGGCAAAAATAAAAAATCCCGGCCATTATATTAGCGGGGCGTAATAATAACTGTTTTAAACGGCTAATATTACACGATTAGTATGATTATTAGGATTAACAGGATAATTGAAACCCGAACTTAAAAGTTAATCTGATATATCTTTAAAATCCCGGTAAATCGTGTTTAAAATCCTGACAATCGTGCCCAAAGATCAGCGCAATCTCATAATCGATTTAAATTGACAGGGGGGTAAAAAATTCATGTGTAATCATATATATTTGTTGCAACACCAAACTTAAAGTAAAAACAATATGATACCAGTAAAAGGCTATGCAGCGCCTGAAGCAAAGGTTGCTTTAGCGCCATTTAAATTTGAGCGCCGCGAAGTTGGGCCTCACGATGTACAAATAGAAATAGCTTATTGCGGGGTTTGCCACTCGGATATCCACCAGGTGCGTGATGAGTGGGGCGGCTCAATTTTCCCGATGGTGCCCGGGCACGAAATTGTAGGAAAAATAACCAAAATTGGCAGCGGGGTAACCAAATTTAAAGTTGGCGAAACTGCCGGCATCGGTTGCTTTGTGGATAGCTGCCGCCATTGCCCAAGCTGCCTTGCCGGTTTGGAACAATATTGCGATGTTGGCATGATAGGCACTTATAATGGCCGCGACAAAGAGGGCAACCCTACTTATGGCGGGTACTCCAACCAGATTGTAGTTGATGAAAATTACACATTGCACGTTTCCGATAAATTACCATTGTCAGGCGTTGCCCCATTGCTTTGCGCAGGTATTACCACATGGTCGCCTTTGAAAGAGTGGAAAGTTGGCAAAGGGCATAAATTAGGCGTGGTTGGGTTAGGTGGCCTGGGCCACATGGCGGTTAAACTTGGTGCCTCATTAGGCGCCGAGGTTACCGTACTAAGTACCTCTGCATCAAAAAAAGTGGATGCCGAAAAACTTGGCGCACACCATTTCGTAGTAACGAGCGACCCGGAACAGGTAAAAGCAGTTGCCGGCACTTTTGATTTTATCATCAATACCGTTTCGGCACAGCACGAATATGATTTCTTCCTGCAATTGTTAAAACTGGACGGTACTATGATATTGGTAGGCGTCCCGCCTGATGCCCCTAAAGTATCGGCATTTAATCTAATTATGAAACGCCGCCGTTTGGCAGGCTCGCTAATCGGCGGGATAAAAGAAACCCAGGAGATGCTGGATTATTGCGCCGAACACGGGATTACATCGGATGTTGAAGTAATTAATATCGATTATATCAATGAAGCTTACGAGCGCATGATAAAAGGCGATGTACGTTACAGGTTTGTAATAGATATGGCTTCTTTATAATTTAGTTGATTAGGTTGGATTGGGTTGATTAGGTGAATGGTTGGGATTATTAAAATCCTGGAATAGTCAAGGGGCTTTTTATCAACTACTCACCCAATCAACTTAATCAACCCAATCAACTTAAAATGACCGTTCCTTTCAAGCAACTCCAATCCGAATTTAAACGGGTACTGCTTTCTTTAAATTTTACTGAAGAAAAAGCTGAACTGTGCGCCACCATTTTTGCCGAAAACAGCAGGGATGGCGTATATACCCATGGCTTAAACCGTTTCCCCACATTTGTTGAATTTATAAAAGAAGGCCTGGTAAAACCAGGTGCTGACCCTGCAATTGAAAATGCTTTCGGCTCGTTGGAGCAATGGAATGGTAATTTGGGCGCAGGTATATTAAACGCCCGTTTTTGCATGGCCCGCGCAATTGAACTTGCCGAAACAAACGGCATTGGCTGCGTAGCGTTAAAAAACACCAACCATTGGATGCGCGCCGGCGCTTATGGCTGGCAGGCTGCCGAAGCAGGCTTAATAGGTATTTGCTTTACCAACACCATAGCCAACCTGCCACCATGGGGTGGGCTTGATCCTCGTTTGGGGAATAACCCACTCGTTATTGCTATACCGCGTAAGGATGGGCATGTGGTTTTGGATATGGCTATTTCGCAATATTCGGTAGGTAAGCTCAATCTTTATAAAAACCAAAACAAGGAATTGCCTTTGCCCGGCGGCTATGATGATAATGGCAATTTGAGTACCGATGCCGCAGAAATACTGGAATCAAAAAGATTGTTGCCTGTTGGTTTCTGGAAAGGATCCGGCCTATCGCTGGTGCTTGATCTACTGGCTACCGTATTAAGCCAGGGGAATTCAACCGCAAAAATTACGCAAAGTGAAAAGGAAAGCGGCGTGTCGCAGGTGTTTATCTGCATGAAGCCTGATAATAGCGAACATACATCCCAGTTAATTGAAGAGATTATCAGCTACACCAAAACCAGTCGGCCGGAGCATGAAAGCGGTTCAGTTTTTTATCCCGGCGAAAATACTTTGAGGACAAGGGAGAAAAGTTTAAAAGATGGTGTTTGGGTAGATGAGGCGATTTGGGAGAAGGTGCTGGGGATATGAGGGTTGATATTTAGTATAATAAGTTTTGTATATTTGTATTGAGGGAAATATCTAAAACGGCATTTTTAATTTTAAGGCCATGTATATAGAAGCAAAAAAACTGCATATCATTGAGGAAGTGCTCAAAATAAACAATGATGCCGCTTTATCTGCATTAGAAAGTTTTTTGAAAAAATCGAAAAGCGAAGAAAATTTAACAAACAAATCCGGTTTTAGCGAATTTTCAGGTATTTGGTCTAAAAGTGAAGCTGAAGAAATAGAGAAGATTATTTCGGAGTCGTGCGAAACTATTCATCCTGATGACTGGAAATAATATTCTTTTAGACACTAATTAGACACTAACATTGTAATTGAGTTATTTAAAGGGAACGCTTCAGTAACCACTTCACTGCAAACACATAAATCAGTTAATATTCCATTTGCTGTTTTGGGAGAACTGTATCTTGGAGCCTATCGATCCTCAGATTTCAAAAAGCACATAAAACAAGTAAACGATTTCTTAAGCAAATGTGACGTACAATGAAACAGCAAATCATTATGCTTTGATCAAAACCAGTTTGCTCAATAAAGGAAAACCGATTCCCGAAAATGATATTTGGATAGCGGCGATTGCTAAACAATACGACCTGAACTTAGTTACACGGAATAAACATTTCAACGAAATTGATGGGGTAAGTATAACTTATTGGTAAACTTTAAAAGAGTGTTGGTGCGACTCATTGCACAATTTAAATTACCCAAACTTTATGATATTGACATCACCATAACCGCCCCCTCTAATTGCCCATCTTAAAAATATAAATTATCCAGCTTTGGTTCCATCTTAAACAACCTAAAATAATAAGAAGTATAAGGCAGGTTGAGGTGATGATAAGCGTGCGCCATACTTCATGGTTGAATAAGGTATAGGATGCGCCAACCATTACCAATGATAGCAACAGCGCGCCGCTGGTTGCCGTTACCGGGAATAAAAGCAAAATAGCACCGGTTAATTCCAGACAGCCAATAAAAGTTAGCAACCAGGGTGCATATCCCCATTCGTGAAAATGTGCTGAAGTTATTTCGTTGCCTGCCAATTTTTTATAGCTTACATACAGAAAAAAAATAGCCAATAATATTGTAAGCGCCCACACCCCTGTTGATCTTAAAATGGTCATAGTTTTTATTTTTTAATATGCCAAAGATCAGTAAGGGTAAAACAAATCTTCTTATCATATGATATGAAACAACCAGGATCTATTTTTTTAACTGCGCCCTTATACGGCTGAGGGAAATGGGGGTAATACCAAGATAAGAGGCGATATGATAGGCAGGCACCAATTGTTCAAGCGCGGGATATTGTTTTTGAAGCAGTTCATATCGCTCTGTCGCCGAAAGCGTGAGTAATTGGTATTCTTTTTCAAATTTTTTCATGAGCAGGTTATGTGCGAAGGCGTGTTCAACTTTGAGCCAGAAAATATCTGTACTAATGAGTTTTTTATATTCCGCGTAGCGGATAGCCACAACGGTACTATTGGTTAATGCCTGGATACTAACGATAGAAGGTTTGCCAACCACTAAATCGTAATACGAACCTGTAAAATCACCTTCAAAACCAAAAGCTTTGTTAAACTCCCTACCATTATTATCGGTATAATATTCGCGGAAAGCCCCTTTAACTATAAATGCAGAATATATAGGGACCGAATTGGACTCAAGAAAAAACTCGTTTTTACCGTAATGTTTAAGCGTGCATAATTTATCCAGTTCCGCCAGCTCTTTAGCTTCTTCCCCGGTAAGCTTCCTCAGGGTATTTTTCAGGTCTTCAATTTCCTTCATTCTTAAATTAGTGCAAGTAAAATTAAAGAAAGTTGACTTAAAACGGGATACTTTCCGACTTCAGACTTTGAACTAAGGGCCCAGGACTTAAACCCCCATCATTCCCTCAAACCTTTCCCAAAAACCGTCTTTCGGTACCGGGGCAATAATAAGTACAGGTTCTTTTTTTATGGGATGGATAAATTGCAGTTTGCGGGCATGCAGGCTGATGCTTTTACGCAAGCTGCCGCGCGGGTAACCATATTTGTTATCGCCAACAATCGGGCACCCGAGTGTTGATAACTGCACCCTGATCTGGTGGGGGCGACCGGTTATCGGGTCAACCTCAATTAGGTAATAACCATCGAGCTGGCCTACAAGCTTATAATTTAGCTCCGAGCGCATGCTGCCCGCTACTTCATGATCATGCGCTTTGGTAACATTTTTTTGCTGGTTTTTAACAAGCCAGTGTATGAGATTGCCTGCTTCGGGCTGCGGGCGGTTACGGACAACGGCATAGTAGGTTTTATGCATATCGCGGCTTTTAAACATGGCGTTTATCCTGTCGAGCGCCTTGCTGGTTTTGGCAAAAAGGATAACGCCGCTTACGGGCCTGTCCAACCGGTGAACCACACCTAAAAATGCACCGTTGGGTTTGTTATATTTTTGGGCGATATACTTTTTAACCTTATCATCCAGCGATTCATCCCCGGTTTCATCCACCTGCACAATATCACCGGCACGTTTATTTACCGCAATAAGGTGGTTATCCTCATACAGTATATCGCTGTCGGTTATTGGCTGGTTGATGTATTTTATGTTGACTTTGGCCATAGGAATATCTTTTGTCCATAGACCATAGTCCATGGACCATAGCCAAAATAACTCTTCTTCCATGGTCTATGGACTATCGACCATGGACTTAAGACTCAAGACTTTCGACTTAAGGCTTAAGACTTAGTATTGCTCCTTCTCATCCGGGAAGCTTTTTGCTTTTACGTCGCTTACGTAATTTCTTATCGCGCCGTTCATTATCTCATTCAAATTGGCATATTGGCGTAAAAAACGGGGTTTAAACCCTTTATTTATGCCCAGCATATCATGGATCACCAAAACCTGGCCATCACAATGGCGGCCTGCGCCTATGCCAATGGTTGGTATGTTCAGGCTTTCGCTTACTTCTTTAGCCAGCGCCGCCGGAATTTTCTCAAGCACTATGCCAAAACACCCAAGTTCCTGTAATTTAAGGGCGTCTTCACGCAATTTTTGTGCTTCTGCCTCGTGTTTGGCCCTTACCGTGTAGGTGCCGAATTTATAAATTGACTGCGGTGTTAGTCCCAGGTGCCCCATAACCGGGATGCCTGCAGTAAGTATCCGGCTAATAGATTCGGCTATTTCAACACCGCCTTCCATTTTTACACTGTGGGCGCCCGCTTCCTTCATGATGCGGATGGCGGAGTTCAACGCTTCCTTTGAATTTCCCTGGTATGAACCAAATGGCAGATCGACCACCACTAAAGCGCGTTTTGCCGCGCGCACCACCGATGACGCATGATAGATCATCTGATCAAGCGTTATGGGCAGCGTTGTTTCGTGGCCAGCCATAACGTTTGAGGCGGAATCGCCAACCAAAATAATATCTACGCCGGCCTCATCTACAATAGCAGCCATGGAATTATCATAAGCAGTAAGCATGGCAATTTTTTCGCCACGCGATTTCATTTCCTGCAAAATATGTGTAGTAATGCGTTTAACCTCTTTATGTACCGACATGGAGTGTATTTTATCAAGGCAAATGTAGTTTAGTTATTTCGGAATTCGGAATGTCGAATGCGGAATTGTTTTCATTTCGGAAGTCGGAGTGCCGAATGTGAAATTTTAAATAAAAAATTATTTATCGACAGGACAAATTTCAAAAAGCGATCAAAAATATTCCGCATTCGACACTCCGACTTCCGCATTTAATAAAAATCCGAAATCGAACATCCGAAATCCGAAATCTTTACCTACTTTTGCACCCTGAACATGGGAGATTCTCGCTTCAATTTTTCAGTACATTTTCGCGGGGCGCCGCACCTGGCAAACCAGCTTTTTAACTATTCAATTTTTTTGAACAATGACTTACTTGACCAAATTACCGGCGGTATTATTACTGGCTGACGGAACTGTTTTTTATGGAAAATCAGCCGGAAAAATGGGCACAACCAGCGGCGAAATTTGCTTTAATACCGGCATGACCGGTTACCAGGAAATATTTACCGACCCATCTTATTTCGGGCAAATTATGGTGACAACCAACGCACATATCGGTAATTATGGCATTGCTGATAAGGAAGTTGAATCAGGCAACATCCAAATTGCCGGGTTGGTATGTAAAAACTATAATATTTATTATACCCGTAAACAGGCAAATGAGTCTATCCAGGATTATTTCCAGGAACAAAATATAGTGGGTATTTCAGATATTGACACGCGCCAGTTGGTGCGCCACATACGCGATAAAGGTGCCATGAATGCTATTATTTCATCCGAAATATTGGACATTGAAGAATTAAAAGCAAAACTGGACGAAGTACCATCGATGGATGGGCTGGAGCTATCTTCAAAAGTATCGACCACCGAAACTTATACTTTTGGCGATGAAAATGCAAAATACCGTGTGGCCGTGCTTGATCTTGGTGTAAAGAAAAACATCCTGCGCAATTTTGATGACCGCGATATCTACGCCAAGGTCTTCCCGGCAAAAACATCGTTCGAAGAAATGGAAAAAGATTTTGCCCCTACCGGGTACTTTATCTCCAACGGCCCCGGCGACCCATCTGCGATGCCTTATGCAGTTGAAACAGTGAAAGATATTTTAGCGGCCGAAAAACCAATGTTTGGTATTTGTCTTGGCCACCAATTATTAGCCTTAGCAAATGGCATCCCAACTAAAAAAATGTTTAACGGGCACCGTGGATTGAACCACCCCGTAAAAAATATCATCATAAACCATTGCGAAGTTACATCACAAAATCATGGGTTTGGCGTTGTGCCTGAGGCTGTGCGTGCATCCGATAAAGTGGAGATCACCCACGTTAACCTTAACGACCAATCTATCGAAGGTATCAGGGTAAAGGGCAAAAAAGCATTTTCGGTACAGTATCACCCCGAATCATCCCCAGGCCCACATGACAGCCGGTATTTGTTTGATGATTTTATTGAGTTGATGAAATAACATCCTTATAAACTTCTGAAGTTTTCGAAACTTCGGAAGTTTCACCGGGTTACTCCCATTCGTCGCCAAATTCCCGCCATTTACCGGAAATTTGGCCCCCTTCGCCTAAAAGCGCTACGCAAAAAAGTATTCTGTATGCAGATTTGAGGTATATATCAATCGCTAATCATGAAAACTTTACTCGCCATACAAATTATACACTTAGTGCTGCATTTTGCCGAACATTTGCATGCCATTATACATTCAATGGGACACTTGATCAAATAAGACTTAAGTCGATAGCCTTAAGTCCGAAGTTAAACGCTGAATTTTATCTTACTTAAGACTTCCGGCTTAAGACTTTTTACTTAAGACTTAAAAAAAACCATCCATCATCATATTTCTGCCATTCGCCAAAAAAATAGCAGGAATATCAATTTAGTAAACGAATTTTACAGCATGGCAAAACAACCTATTATAACAGTAAAAAACCTGGTAAAACACTACGGCGATTTTGCCGCCGTAAAGGGAATCAGCTTCGAGGTTTATGATGGCGAAATTTTCGGGCTACTTGGCCCTAATGGCGCCGGGAAAACTACAACCCTCGAGATCATTGAAACATTGCGCGACAAAACATCCGGAGAAGTTATGGTTGATGGGATGTCTATCGATCATGATGCCGATAAAATTAAACAACGCATTGGCGTTCAGCTACAGGCAGCGGGTTATTACCCAAATTTAAACCTATCAGAGCTTATCAAGCTTTTTTGCGGCCTATATGGGATAGATAAAACGCCGACCGAGATGCTGGAGAAAGTCGCCCTCACGGATAAAGCAAAAGCTAAATATAAAGACCTGTCGGGTGGCCAAAAACAACGTTTTTCCATCGCTACGACGCTTATAAACAATCCGAAAATAATTTTCCTGGATGAACCTACAACCGGCCTCGACCCGCAGGCAAGGCGTAATTTATGGGATTTGATACGCGAGATACGTGATGCCGGTACCACCGTAGTGATAACTACGCACTATATGGACGAAGCCGAAGAACTATGCGACCGCGTAGCCTTCGTTGACGGCGGCCATATTGTAGGCATCGATACCCCCAACCATTTTATTGATGAGTTGGTGGCTTCAGGCTTTGAACGTAAAAAACAAGTGAAGCTCGCCAATTTAGAGGATGTTTTTATAAACCTTACTGGCAAGGAGTGGCGGGAAGGATAAATCAGTAGGCAGTTTGCAGTGGGCAGTAAGCAGTTTTTTGTATGCTCAACATCAATGACACAATGACCAATGACTTTTTAGATTATGAAAAAATATAGTAATACCCGTGCAACCCTGGCCATAGCTTTAGCCAGTTTCCGTTCAATTATACGCAGCCCTTCGGCGGTGGTGTTTAGTTTGGCATTCCCGTTAATATTTATCATAGTGTTTGCAAACGTTGGCGGCGGTGGCTTAACTGTGGATGTGGGCCTCGCCAAAACTTGTGATACAACAAGCGCCGATTCCATATATCAACATTTAAAGCAGGTACCGGTAGTACATTTTGTAAAGGATCAGTCGACCGCACAGATGGCAACCAACCTTTCAAAAGGCGACCTTGATGCCATTATCGATATTCAACGGCACAATACCCCGCCATATTTTACGCTTAATGTACAGTACACCACTGCTTCGGCACAAAAAGACGGGGTGTTAAAATCACTGTTGGATGGGATGTTTTTCCGCATCAACAGCCGGGGCAATACAGCGCCGCAACCCATTGCCGAATTAAAAGAAGCAACCGTGCATGGCCGCGAATATAAATACATCGACTTTATATTACCGGGCATGCTGGGCTTTTCGTTGTTGAGCAGCGGCGTATTCGGTACTGCCTTCGTATTCATTAGCCTGCGCTTAACACTGGTTATAAAACGCTTTTTTGCCACACCGGTTAAAAAATACAGCATAGTTTTGGGCGAGGCCTTAGCGCGGCTGGTTTTTTCGTGGATAGGGGCATTGTTTATTATCACCGTTGGGCATTATTTTTTTGGCTTTACTTTAGTTCATGGGTTTATCACGGTAGTAAATATGCTGATACTTTCGGCAATCGGGCTCATTATATTTATGGGCTTCGGGTTTATCATATCAGGTATTGCTAAAAATGAAAGTTCGATACCACCACTATCTAATATCGTAACATTACCACAATTTTTATTGTCGGGTACATTTTTTGCCACCACCGCATTTCCAACATGGTTGCAGGGGATTAGCAATGTGTTGCCGCTAACTTATCTTAATAAAGCTATGCGCGATGTTGCTTTTGAAGGCGCAGGCTTAGGCGATGTAACGCATGACCTGCTGATATTAGGCATTTGGTTTATCATTGTTTATGCAGTTGCCGTGAAAACATTTAAGTGGGAAGCCTAATTGATTTACGATTTACGACTTACGATTTCGGATTTATTTAATGCGGAGTGCGGAATGTCGATTGCGGAATGGTTTTGATTTCGGATTTATCGGGTGAATAAGAATTTAAGGATTTTTAAATTTCAGGGCACTCAAGTTAATTTATTGTTAATAATCGGTGAAATCTTATAAAAATCGGTGAAATCGCAATATAATTTATTGGAAATTGTATATTTGAAAACTATTATATGCTGGTGTACTATTTACACTAAGCAGGTTTTAATTGACAAATACCAATTCCAATGAGCTTAATTATTGATGTCCATGCCCGCCAGATACTTGACTCTCGCGGCAATCCTACTATTGAAGTAGATGTATTAACTGAAAACGGCGCCCTTGGCCGTGCTGCCGTACCTTCGGGCGCATCCACCGGCGCACATGAGGCTGTTGAGCTTCGTGATAATGATAAATCAAAATACCAGGGCAAAGGCGTACTTAAAGCTGTTGCCAACGTAAATGATATAATTGCCAAAGAATTACAGGGCATCGATGTTTTTGAACAAAACGCTATCGATAAACTGATGATTGATCTTGACGGCACCGAAAACAAAGGCAACCTGGGCGCTAATGCCATTTTAGGCGTTTCGTTAGCAGTTGCAAAAGCTGCTGCGCAGGAAAGCCGCCAGCCTTTATACCGTTACATAGGCGGTGTTAATGCCAACACGCTGCCGATCCCGATGATGAATATCGTAAACGGTGGCTCACACTCCGATGCGCCCATCGCTTTCCAGGAATTTATGATCATGCCAGTTGGCGCGCCTTCTTTTTCAGAAGCATTAAGGTGGGGCACAGAAGTATTTCACAACCTAAAAAAGATACTGCACGACCGTGGCCTTACCACCACAGTTGGCGATGAAGGCGGTTTTGCACCAACTTTTGAAGGCACCGAAGATGGCGTTGAAACCATTATTAAAGCTATTGAAAAAGCAGGTTACAAACCGGGCGTTGATATATGCCTTGCATTTGACTGTGCTGCATCCGAATTTTATGTAAACGGCAAATACGATTACACCAAGTTTGAAGGCGAAAAAGGTGCTATCCGCACCAGCGCCGAACAGGCTGAATACCTTGCCCAGTTGACAGAAAAATATCCTGTTATTTCTGTAGAAGATGGCATGGCCGAAGATGACTGGGAAGGGTGGAAACTATTAACAGACCGTATCGGCGGCAAAGTACAGCTGGTAGGCGATGATTTGTTTGTAACCAACGTAACCCGTTTACAAAGGGGCATTGATGAGGATATTGCAAATTCTATCCTGGTAAAAGTAAACCAGATCGGTTCGTTAACCGAAACCATTAATGCGGTTACCCTGGCGCAAACCAATGGTTATACCACCGTAATGAGCCACCGCTCGGGCGAAACAGAAGACTCAACCATTGCTGATCTTGCAGTTGCTTTAAATTGCGGCCAGATAAAAACAGGTTCATTATCACGTTCCGATAGGATCGCTAAATACAACCAGTTGCTGCGCATCGAAGAAGAACTTGGCGATACCGCAAAATTTATCGGTAAAGATTTTAAATACTTTAAAAACAGGCAATAGTTTTCACGAATACGTGCGAATTTTTACGAATCATAAAGAAGCTGGTTTTTTAGCCGGCTTCTTTATTTTTTAGATTATATTTATATTTCATTAAAACCCTGAATCATGAACTGTTATAACCATCATTCCGTACCTGCGGTTGCCATTTGCAAAAACTGTAATAAAGGGTTATGCCCCGAATGCTTAACTGAAGTTAAAAATGGAATTGCCTGTACTGCAACCTGCGTTGAAGAGGTTGAAACCGTGAACGCGATGATTAATAAAAATAAAAATGCTGGCAGTAGAGTAGCCAGTACTTATTACCGCATGGTTTTTATGTTTCTTGCTATGTCGTTATTATTTCTTTACAGTGCTTTTGAAACGCCCAGTTTAAAATTTTATATGTTCCCTGCATCAGGTATATTTTTCGCGATGTCGCTATTATATTTAAATACTGCAAATAAATATAAAAAGGATAAAGGTAAAAGTTAAGAGTTGACATATGAATAACTTGCCGACTGAAATCCGTAACACGTCTGCAAATCCCGAAAAATCCTAAAAATCGTATCCATACAATTATATTTGCACCATGAAAACAAACAGGTTTTTAAGAATTATCATCATATTACTCATCCTTGCTTTAAATATCGGTTGCGACCAGGTTTCCAAAACTATTATAAGGCGCAACATGGGGGCTTATAACCAGTATTCTTACTTAAATACCCATATCGTTATACAGCGGGTTGAAAATACCGGTGCATTTTTAAGCCTGGGCGATTCACTTTCGGGGCCGGCAAAAACTATCCTTTTAAACATATTGCCTTTAATTGCAATTCTGTTCGGCCTTTACTATATCCTTACCAAACCCGACCTTAATCGGGTAACCTTACTAGGTATTATCCTTATAGTAGGCGGCGGCGCAGGCAACCTGTACGACAGGATAGTCCATGGTTCCGTGACCGATTTTATGCATATCAATTTCGTGCTGTTTCAAACTGGTATATTTAACGTTGCCGATATGTCGATAACCGCAGGGGCGGCTATTATTTTGATACATTCGTTTTTTAAAAAGCCGGATGTTGTGGGAAAGGAGCCGGAGAAGGTTGGGTGAAGAGTTAATTCGTTACTAAAGACTACACAATATTTTATATAATGAAAATATATATCGGGATGTTCCTTGCCATCCTTCCGTTTGGCTTTTTAAAAGCACAGAACAATCCTGATAGCTTAATAAAAAAGCAACATGTTAAGGAAGTGGTAATTCGCCAAGGCGACAGATTAGCCGGAGACTTCCAATACGACATCAATGGAAATTTATTATATTTTAGGTATGATGACTTTGCCGCATCAACTTCTCTTAAAGTTTCGGCGTTAAATATTTATAATAAGGATCAAACACTGCTACAAAGTAAATCAACCCACTCGTCGTATCCAAACGATACCACGGTTTGGAATTATGAATATGATACCAATAAGAACTTATTAGCTATCATTGACAGTAAAGGGCATACTGTCTTCAATTACAGGTATGACTCTTTAGGTAGAAAAGTAAAGGAGTTAATGTTAGAGGCCTCAGGTCAAATACTTTCCGAAACCATTTCTCGCTATGATAAAAACGGAAATAAAACAGATGAAATAATTAAAATGACATCTTTACCTGAAAAGGTGAACAAAATTTACTATGATTCACTTGGCAGAGAATGTAAAGATGAATTAATTGAAAATGGCAAAATGAGGTTTCGCACCAATTATTTATATTTCTTAAATACCCGACAGTTAATAAAAGAAACTTATGATGAAGATGGTGATGGTACCCGCCTGGATGGTGTAATCTTTAAATATGACGATAGGAAAAGGGTAATTGCAAAATTGCATTTTAACCTGGAAAATGGGCGGCAAATTATAACGGGGGAGGAAGCCTTTGAATATTTTGAAAACGATCTTATTAAGAAATATTCCGAAAATATTTTTACAAATCACGTCAAACGGTCTTTCGATTATTCTTATAACTTTGATTAGCTTAAAGAATGGATAAGCGAATTTGACTAAACCCTACCGCTTTCTCCTTTTAGCTTTCAGCTAAAAAACCTACTTCCCAATAAAAAGCGTATCTTTGCAAATAATTAGCCGTTTCGCTTAAGGTTGATCACCGAGAAATACTTCAGATCCCCGCTTATGCTTCGCGTTAGCACACATATTACAAATAATACATGTCATTCGAAAATTTAAATTTAATTGAGCCTATTTTACGGGCCTTAAAAACCGAGGGTTATACTACCCCAACCCCCATACAGGAACAAGCCATCCCCATTATATTACAAAACCGCGATCTGCTTGGCTGTGCGCAAACCGGTACCGGTAAAACGGCTGCTTTTGCCATCCCTATTTTGCAATTGCTTTACCAGGACAGGCTGCAGCACAAAGAACAAAAAACTATAAAGGCTTTAATTTTAACTCCAACCCGCGAGCTCGCCATACAAATTGATGAAAGCTTTGCCGCTTATGGCAAACATACGGGCTTAAAACACCTTGTAATATTCGGCGGCGTATCGCAAAACCCGCAAACCGATGCCTTAAAAAGAGGTGTTGATATTTTAGTAGCCACACCCGGCCGCCTGCTCGATCTGATTAACCAGCGCTATGTTCACCTGGAACATATCCGTATGCTGGTACTTGATGAAGCCGACCGTATGCTGGACATGGGTTTTGTGCACGATGTTAAAAAGATCATTGCTAAAGTGCCTGCCAAAAGGCAAACGTTGTTTTTCTCGGCTACTATGCCTAACGAAATTCAGCAACTGGCCAATACCATATTAACCAAACCCGAAAAGGTAGAAGTTACCCCGGTTTCGTCAACAGCCGATACCATACAGCAATCGTTGTTTTATGTTGAGAAAAATGATAAGAGGGCATTGCTTATACACCTTTTAAAAGATAAAGCCATAAAAACTGCGCTGGTATTTACCCGCACCAAACATGGCGCCGATAAAGTGGTGAAAGACCTGGTTAAAGTAGGCATCACCGCTGAAGCGATACATGGCAATAAATCGCAAAACGCACGTCAGCGGGCATTAAGCAATTTTAAGAACCGTACAACGCGTGTACTGATAGCTACCGATATTGCTGCCCGAGGTATAGATATTGACGAATTAACGCACGTTATAAACTACGAACTGCCAAACATACCCGAAACCTATGTACACCGAATTGGCCGTACAGGCCGTGCCGGTTTAAATGGCATCGCCCTTTCTTTTTGCGACCAGGAAGAAATTGAGTTTTTAAAGGACATTCATAAACTGATCTCGAAACAGATACCTGTTGAAGAAGCCCACCCCTACCCGATGAGCCCGCAAAGCATAGTTGCCAAACACGAGGCAGGCAAAACAAAGGGTCCCGCCCAGCGTGGCAGGGGCTTTGGTAACCCTAACAGGAGCCGTGGCCATAACGGAGGCAGCGGGATGAGTGGCAGGAGCAGTGGCCGGGGTGCAAGAAGGGACTGATATTTTAGTGAGTGGTTGATTGAGTTGGATTAGGTTGATTGAGTTATTGAATTGGTGAGTAGTTGATTAAGTTGGATTGGGGTGATTGAGTTTAAGACCCCCCTAATCAACTACTCACCTAATCAACCCAATCAACCACTCACCAATGTTAACAAGTTTATAACCAGATTTGCATTGTCCGGGCATTTTAGATAATTTTAGATTATATTTTAATTTTACCGCTATGAAACGCTTATTTAACCTTTTCCGAAATAAATATTTCCTGGTTAGTATGGCTTTTTTGGTATGGATGATATTTTTTGACAAGAACGACCTGTTCTCGCAGTACCAATATCACCAGCAGGTAAGTAAATTAAAACAAGAGCGTGATTTCTATCTCAAAGAAACCACGAAAGTTCGCAAAGACCTTGATGAACTCACCTCAAACCCCCAGATGCTCGAAAAATTCGCCCGGGAAAAGTACCTGATGAAAAAAGACAACGAGGATGTTTTTGTGATAGTGCAGCCGAAGAAAGAGGAATAGTTTAGAGGTCAGTATCTAAAAAGCGGTGCCCCGTGCGATTCCCTCCTCGGGGAGGGTAGGGAGGGGTTTCACCAAGCGACAAACAAAATGCCTAAATTTATCCCATACAACCCAAATCTAAAAGCATTAGCCCGCAAACTCCGAAACGATATGACTTTTGGAGAAGTTCTGCTTTGGAATCAACTGAAAGATGATCAGTTTTGGGGATTTGATTTCGACAGGCAGCGATGTATCGACAATTATATTGTTGATTTTTATTGTAAAGAACTGATGTTGGCTATTGAAGTTGATGGCATGTCGCATAATTTTGAGGGCGCATTTTTGAAAGACGAAATAAGGCAGCAAAAGTTAGAAAGCCTCGGCGTGAAATTCATAAGATTTACAGAAGGTGATATGAAATACGACATGCAGAACGTGATCAGGGCCATTGAGGGAAAGATTATTGAAATTGTGAAAGTTGATAAGACAGTGAAGCTGCCAAAGGGATTTGATTTGAGTGTGCTTGATTGAGTAGGTTGATTACAGCATATTTAATATCAGCATGTTGGCTTGGATAGTTCGTGAAACCCCTCCCTACCCTCCCCTTGGAGGGAATCGCGCAGGCTGCCGCTTTTTAGATAGTACTATATTCCGCCACCTTAACGCTGGTTTTTCAATAATATACCGCATTGCAAGCGCAGCGCAGATCACTGCTATAATACATAGCACCATCATTAAATTACCATTTTTATCCATCCCCATATTACCCAGCCAACCCTGTGTTACATGGATGACTATTTTATGTACCAGGTAAATGGAATACGATAAGGTAGCTATTTGCGAAGTGACAAATGATCTGAGGCTGTACAAGACATTTGAGCTACAAACAATAGCCGCCAAAATGGTTCCATATGCTAACGAAATAAGTGGGAAACCAAACAGGCAGGTATAAAAAGTGTCCTGCGGGGTGCTTACAAACCAGGCTGCAACTAATAGCACTAAGCCTGTCAGCATAATGATATTGCTGTGCTTATTAACCTTTTCTTTTATTGCCGGATAAAAGGTGTAAACTCCTGCGATGCTTACACCAACAAGTAATCCATCAAGCCGGTTATAGGTTGGGTAATAAATATACCTGTTCCATGCCAATCCCAGGTTATTTTCGGCCAGGCTGGGTACAATAAAATGGTACCAACCCCATAGCCTCAACATAAACCCGGCAATAAATAAGGATATAATAAGATATATTGCTTTTTTGCCGCCTTTAAAGTGGGTAAACAGCCAAAAGGTTATTGGCAGGATGAGGTAAAACTGCTCTTCGACACATAACGACCATGCATGACTAAAAGTGCCATACTTTTTAAGGTCCAGACCAAAGTTTAGGGTGAAGGTGATGTACCGCCAAAAGGGTGCAAGGTGGCCCCACTCGCGCACCGATGGCAAGGTAAAGTACAACAAGAGCACGAAGAGGAAAGGCGGAATTATCCTGAAAAAACGCTTTACAAAAAACTCTTTGAGCGAAATGGTTTTACCATTGGCAATGGCACTGAAAAGTTGGCCGGATATCAGGAACCCGCTTAGCACAAAAAACAGGTCGACACCTGTCCAGCCAAAACCAGCTATCTTGCCTTCCCAATCCGGGTGACCGAAAAATTGGTAATGAAACAGGAAAACATAGGTTATCGCCAGCGCCCGCAGGTGGTCTAATCCTAATAGCTTATGTTTATCGGTGATGCTGGCGGTTATGGGTTGTGATATCATATTTCCCCTTCGCGTTTACGAAGAAACCACTCCAGGCTCAATAGCCCAAGTATTAGCACAAACACCCATTTAACATCTATAATATCGCTGTAATGCTTATCCTGGTAAACCACGGTTTTTATATTCTCGTTTTTGCGGATCAGATCGGCAAGGCGGCTAACCTGGTCGGGATATAACATTTGCCCGCCGCTTTGTTTGGCGATGGTCCTTAATAATTGATGATTGGCTGCACTCTGGCGTGATTCGAGGTTTAATGGCGCTATGGTTAACTGGCCGGCTGCTTTAAATTGTTTATCGCCATTTTTAGTGATGGCCTCATAGCTGTATTCTCCAACCGGCAATGCGCCTGCATCAAGCTGGTAGCTTTGTCCGGTACGGGTAAACAGGAAACTATAGTTTTTTCCGGCAGCACTTTTAAGGTCTATTTTTACATCGGGCGTATTTATCAGTTCAAGGGCATCGTTATATAGCTCGGCATTTAGTATTACATTTTCGCCCTCATCAAAAACGCGTTTAGCGGGATAGACTATAAAGCGCTGACGGTTTGCGTTGGCCGTTAAATATTGTACCCCTTGTCCGAAAAGTTCTTCTAAAGCATGGTGGTTTCCGTAGGCCTGGTATTCGGCCAGTTGCCAGCGCCATATACCTTCGCCGCTAAGTACGCCAATACGCTGACCGCCTTCATCACCAAAGGCCAGCAGCGGGTACGATGTTTCGACACTGCCTATGCGCTGCTTTAATAAGGCACTACCGGGCGGCGTTGAGCTATAACTGCCATATGGCGCTAATAAGGGCGGGAAAGCGGCTATTTTCTTTTTCGAAGAATCGGACAAAGTAAAGACTGTAAAATCAATAGATGGCTGTGCAAATATCTCCTGCATCTCCTGCCGGCCACTGCTGATGTGTATAAACTTTTGATCCTCATCAAATGCCTGCAAATCAGTTTGCGCCCCAACAATATACCATACCGGCACTTTGCTTTTTAAAAGGCTTTGTATAATATTATTACCCGTGCCCGAAACCTGGTAAAGTATAACAAGACTGTAATCTCCTGGTTTAACCGAAGTAAGCTCCGAAAGCAGGCTTGCCTTCACCTCGTAATTCTTATTAGTTTCAATAGACTGGCGGATCACGCTGATATCAGGATGCGGGCCATCATACAAAAGCAATACCTTTTCTTTGGCGTCCAGCACATCCACATAAATGGTTTCGGTATTGTTTTGGGTGGTTATTTCATTTTTTATCGGGGCAATGTTTATGGTAAACTTTTTTGTGCCCTTTTTATCAGCATTCAACTTAAGTGTTACCACTTTATGAAAGTCGTTATCCGTTACCTGGATATTTTGCATGGCTAACTGTTTGCCATCGCCGGTAACCGTTAAATGGATATTTTCGCCCTTGCTCTGGTAAGCCTCAGCCAAAACTTCTATCTCAAAATCATTCCCTAAAAAGGCTGTTTTATTATAGTTTACGTTGCCTATTAACAGGTCGCGTTTTGCAACGGTATCGCCCAGGGCAACTGTATAAATGGTGGTTTTAAAGTTTTTGGCTTCGTATTGAGGATCGGTGCCCTGGTTGTAAAGGCCATCGGTAGCCAATATCAATGCGCCTGTGTTTTGGTTTACAAAACGGTCGTTTAACTGGTGAAGGGCTTTTGATATGTCGGTTTGCTTGCCGTCAAAGTTTTTTGTAAGACCATCGGCAACATCGCGGTTAAAGTGAAATTCCCGCACATCGTAATCGTTGCCTAATTCATTTTTCAGGGCTGAAAGGCCATCGACAAATATATTTAAAGTCTCCCCAACCGGGGGAGATTTAGAGGGGGCTTCTGCGGCTTTGAACATACTAATAGATTGCGAGTTATCCTGCAAAACTAAAACCAACGGCTTTTGAGGGTTATAGCTAACCGATTTTACCAGCGGCGAAAGCAGCAAAAAGGCAATAATGGCAACTACCAAAGCCCGTAATGCAAATAACCAAAAACGGAATTGTTTGCCAAGGTTTACTGGTTGTTTATATAGCAGCCACGCATATATTAAACCCAATGCCACGCAGGCAGGCACCCACCATCCAGAAACTGTTCCCCAAGTAATTGAAAATAGAAATTGCATATAATTTACGCCCTGCGCTATGCGCATTACGAAGACTTGCAAAATGCGAAATTATTGTGATATGGTACGTAAAAGTTTTATTGTGTTAAACCCCCTCTAAATCTCCTCCGCCCATTGGCGGAGAGACTTTTAGAACCAGGGCATCAAATAAATCAAAAATCAAAAATAAATCCGAAATCCAAATTCCGACTTCCGAAATCCCTACAGCATTCCCCCATCAACAGGTATAACCTGCCCTGTAATATAAGAAGCCATATCCGATGCAAGAAAAACACAACAGTTAGCTACATCTTCAGTTTCGCCGCCACGTTTTAAGGGGATGGCTTGTGCCCAGCCTTCAACCACTTTCGGGTCAAGTACTTCGGTCATTTCGGTTTTTATAAAACCAGGGGCTACTACGTTGGTACGTATGTTACGCGAGCCTAATTCCTTCGCTATTGATTTTGAAAACCCGATGATGCCTGCTTTTGAAGCAGCATAATTTGCCTGGCCTGCATTGCCCTGTACGCCAACTACCGAGCTCATATTTATAAAAACACCGTTGCGGTTCTTCATCATAATTTTAGATGCCGCTTTGGTTATATTGAAGATAGATTTAAGATTGACATCTAAAACTTCGTCCCAGCTTTCTTCGGTCATACGCATTAACAGGCCGTCTTTAGTAATACCTGCATTGTTAACGACTATTTGCAGGGTGCCGAAATCGGCAATTATATCGTTTATTAGTTTTTCAGCTTCATCAAATTTCGAGGCATCGGAGCGGTAGCCTTTTACTTTTGTACCGAAGCTTTGCAACTCTTGTTCCAGCGCCTCGCCTTTTTCAACCGATGATAAATAGGTAAAAGCAACATTAGCGCCATGTTCAGCAAATTTTTCAGCGATCTTGCGGCCTATCCCTTTGGATGCGCCGGTGATCAGCGCCGTTTTTCCTTCTAATAACTTCATTTTTATAAAAACTAATTCGGGTTGCGAAGATAGTTATTTTAGTCCGAAAGTCGGAAAGACGATAAGTCTGAAAATTTGAAAGATTTTGCCGGTGGACAAAGTTACAGCTACCCTTATTGGATATTCAAATTCGTGCATATTGCTCAAAATAACGGCACTTAAATTAATATGAAACAGCGTCTTCATTTTTCCTTATCCAAACCGCACCATCAGGACAAAGTTCCATCAGGTCAATTGGCGCGCCTACGGCCTGGGGCTGCTTTTTAGCCTCTATCTTAACCAAAGCTTCTACATACAAGGAAGGGTTTTGCTGCATAGCTGCTTTTTCGGGAAAATCACCAGGCTGTGCGTTTTTTATATCTGTGGATATGCCTATTACCGTAAGGGCAAAAATAGGGCGCAGCCGGTAAGTTGGTACAACCTTACCGCTTTTGTCCAGGTGGCATAAAAATTCAACATCAACCACCCTTGGCAGGCCGTTATAAAAACCAAAAAAACTCACCTGGGCAAGGCCATTGTTTAAAAAATTTTTCAGTTTATCAGGGTAATATAGTTTCGTCCCGGCCATCAAATACCTGTAACGTTTTACCATTGCAGTTCCGAATGATTTTATAGCCGTATCAATATTGGTATTTTGCTGCAAAGCACGGTTAGCCGCCTTTAACAGGCTACCATCGTCAATCCCCGAAACGGCAAAATAATTTGTCCCCACATGGTGAATTTTACAAACGGATTCGAAATTATTAATGCCATTATTATCACTAAAGAAAAAAGTCCTTTTGCTATCAGCTGCAATGTATATGTTGCCGTCATCGCCAATATAAATAGCAATGCAGGTTGAAAAGCCCTTAAACGAGCATAACATCAAAAAGCAGGTGATTAATAATTTGTTCATTTTTAATTTACATAAAATTAACTAATTATTAACATTAAAACAATAATGGGGCAGTAAAAAAATAAAATAATTAGAGTTGAATACAGGGAAATCGCTTTTAATATTTGTATCTGCATTTTCCATAGCCGATGGGTTTGAAAACCCGTCGCTATACATTAATTGTATTGGGTAGGGGTGTTTTATTTGATCCAATTGTTTTATTTATTCAATGCTGCTTTTAGAATTATTGACTGCTTTTGACATAGCGATGGGTTTTCAAACCCATCGCTATCCGGTGATTACGCTAATTATGGTTAAAAGCGATTTGCCTGCGGTAGAATGCGGTGAAGAAGCTTTTAATTAAAGTTTAGCTATCTTTAACCGTAAGCCTTACATTTATCCAATTATGACGAAAAACCTTCCGCCCTTTTTTAGCTTAAAATTTTTACTAAGCCTGGTATTTATTTTGGTATCCCGGGTAGCTTGTGCGCAATACAAGTACCCGTTTCAAAACCCCAACCTGCCAACAGAAGACAGAATAACTAACTTACTTTCGTTAATGACGCTTGAAGAAAAGGTGAACTGCCTGGGCACCAACCCAACCATTGCTCGTTTGGGTGTTAAAGGGACGGGACACGTAGAGGGCTTGCATGGCTTAGCTATGGGGCTTGAAGGTAACTGGGGGCGTAAAACGCCTGTGCCTACTACTATATTTCCGCAGTCGATAGGCATGGCCGAAACCTGGGATACAGACCTGTTACAGCAGGCCGGCGCTATGGAGGCCTTCGATACGCGCTATATGTTCCAGAGTGAAAAATATAAAAAAGGCGGGCTGGTAGTGCGGGCGCCGAATGCCGATATTGGCCGCGACCCACGCTGGGGCCGCACCGAAGAGTGTTATGGCGAAGACGCTTTTTTTAATGGAACCATGGCCGTAGCCTATATTAAAGGCTTGCAAGGGAACGACCCTAAATATTGGATGACTGCCGCCCTGATGAAACATTTTTTGGCAAACAGCAACGAAAACGGGCGCGACAGCAGCTCATCTGATTTTGACGAACGGCTTTTCAGGGAATATTATTCGGTACCGTTCCGTATGGGCGTTGAGCAGGGCGGTTCAAGGGCGTATATGGCATCGTATAATGATGTTAATGGCATACCGCAGGCCGTAAGCCCCATGTTGAAAAATGTGACTGTTGATGAATGGGGGCAAAACGGTATCATCTGCACCGATGGCGGCGCATACCGCCAATTAGTAACTGCTCACCATTATTACCCCACCCTTGCCGAGGCTGCTGCGGGTTGTATAAAAGCAGGCATTAACCAGTTTTTGGACACTTACAAACCCGGCACAATGGAGGCGCTACAAAAAAAATTGATCACCGAAGCTGAGATTGACGGGGTGCTGCGCGGTGTTTTCAGGGTGATGATAAAACTTGGTCAGCTCGATCCGCCGCAAATGGTGCCTTATGCCAGCATTGGTACAGGGCCGGAGCCCTGGCTGTCGCAAAAAAACCGCGACTTTGTGAGGCTTATCACCCAAAAATCTATCGTGCTGTTAAAAAATGACAAAGGCTTGTTACCCCTTGATAAAAATAAAATTAAATCGATAGCCGTGGTTGGCCCGCGCTCCGCCGAGGTGTTACAGGATTGGTACAGCGGCGTGCCCGCTTATAGCGTAAGCATATTGGAAGGAATAAAAAATAAAGTTGGTGCAAACGTGGTTGTAAGCCATACTACCGATAATAACCTGGCCATTGCGATGGCAAGATCATCGGAAACGGTAATTGTTTGCGTAGGCAATAACCCGACCGGGAATTTAGGGTGGAAAAAGGTTGATGGCCCAAGCGAGGGCCGTGAAGCGGTTGACCGCCAAAGCATTTCGTTAGATAGCGCACAGGAGGCATTGCTAAAAAATATATACAAGGTTAACCCCAATATTATTTTGGTGATGGTAAGCAGCTTTCCGTATGCCATTAACTGGGAGCAGGCCAATATCCCGGCAATTATCCACATCACCCATTGCAGCCAGGAACAGGGCAATGCCATGGCCGATGCCATATTCGGCGATATAAACCCCGGCGGCAAACTGGTACAAACCTGGCCCGATTCGCTGTCACAGCTGCCGCCAATGATGGATTACAACATCAGGCATGGCCGTACTTATATGTACCTTAAAGATAAACCGCTTTATCCTTTCGGGTTTGGGTTAAGCTATACCACCTTTCAATATGGCAACTTAAAAACCAGCGCCGATAAACTGGATAAAAACGGCGAAATAACGGTAAGTATAGATGTAAAAAACGCAGGCAGTCGTGCAGGCGATGAGGTGGTGCAGCTATATGTAAAACACCTTAAATCGAAAGTTGAGCGGCCGCAGGAAGAATTGAAAGGTTTTAAACGGATAACCCTAAACCCCGGCGAAACACAAACCGTTACCATAAAACTACCAGCCTCGGCATTGGCCTATTGGGATGTGGCTAAGAAAGGTTTTGTTGTGGAAAAGGAGCCGGTGCAGTTGATGGTGGGCAGTTCATCGGCGGATATTAGGGGGGAGAGGGTTGTTGAGTTGAGGTAAGCATATCTGCCCAGGGCAGACTTACGAAGTTTTAAAAACTTCGTAAGTCTTTGAATTTTTAAAAAAAAATATGAAAATTTATTATTTACAGCCATTTCCAAAACCGAAATTAGACCAGATAAAGTTTCCTCCTCCTAAAAAAAGAAAGTAGTTAACTGACGTTGTAAAAATCCTTCTATTTTATGGATAATATGTATTCCTCCTTCAACTCCCCCAAACACGCGGCGCACATACACCCTTCATAGTTCTCGCTGATATACTGCACTTCGTTCAAATTTAACTGCACAGTGCTGCACTGACATTTGGTGAAGGCATTTGCCTTACACTCCATGCTTTTGCCGCGTCGCTCACATTGGATGATTTCGTGTTTAGAACTCATAAAGCAAATATATTAAAAAGAAAAGACGCCCCCGGTTTGGGAGCGTCTTTTGCATATTACTTATTAATTCCGACTTCGGCATTCCGAATTCCGCATTCAATCTACGCAGAACAAGTAACACAACCTTCCTCCATCGAGCAGCTTGGGCCGGCTGGTATTTCATCGGCAACCTGGTCAACCAATTCAGGTATTACAGGCTCCATGTTTTTGCCGCCCTGGTTTTCAACGGTAAATTTAACCGCTTGCGATGCTGCCTGTGTACGCAGGTAATACATACCTGTTTTAAGGCCTTTCTTCCATGCATAAAAGTGCATTGAAGTAAGCTTGGAAGCGTTAGGCGAATTGATAAACAGGTTTAACGATTGCGACTGGCAGATATAAGCGCCCCTGTCGGCAGCCATATCAATGATGGTACGCATCTTTATTTCCCAAACACTCTTGTACAGGTCTTTCAACTCCTGTGGTATCTCGGCAATATCCTGTACCGAACCATTGGCAGTGATGATCTTATCCTTCATGTTATTATCCCACAAGCCAAGGTTAACCAAATCGCGCAGCAGGTATTTGTTTACGATGATGAACTCGCCGCTCAATACCCTGCGGGTGTATATGTTCGAGGTATAAGGTTCAAAACATTCGTTATTGCCCAATATTTGCGAAGTTGATGCAGTTGGCATTGGCGCAACCAGCAAAGAGTTACGTACACCATGGTTCATTACATCCAGGCGCAGGTTTTCCCAATCCCAGCGGCCGCTATCTGGCTTTACACCCCATAGGTCAAATTGGAACTTACCTTTTGATAACGGCGAGCCTTTAAAGGTTTCATAAGCGCCATCTTGAATAGCCAGGTCTTTCGAAGCGGTCATTGCTGCAAAGTAGATGGTTTCAAATATCTCTTTGTTTAGTTTCTTGGCTTCTTCGCTTTCGAAAGGCAGGCGTAGCTGGATAAATGCATCAGCTAAACCTTGCACACCCAAACCTATCGGGCGGTGCCTTAAATTGGAGTATTCAGCTTCTTTTATAGGGTAGTAGTTATTATCGATGATCTTGTTAAGGTTTAGGGTAGCCTGGTAGGTTACCTCGTATAACTTAACATGGTCAAATATGCCTTCGCGGATATAGCGTGGCAATGCGAGCGAGGCCAGGTTACAAACAGCGACCTCATCTGCCGATGTGTATTCTATAATTTCAGTACAAAGGTTGGAGCTTTTTATAGTGCCCAAATTTTGCTGGTTTGATTTTCCGTTCGCGGCATCTTTGTATAAAAGATATGGAGTCCCTGTTTCCACCTGAGAGTCCAGGATGGCGAACCAAAGCTCCTGTGCCTTTACTACTTTGCGGGCGCGGCCTTCTTTTTCGTATTTGGTGTATAGTTTCTCAAATTCTTTGCCCCAGCAGTCGGCTAATCCCGGCGCTTCATGCGGACAGAACAAACTCCAGTCTTCATTTGCTTCTACGCGCTCCATAAACAAATCTGATACCCAAAGGGCGTAGAACAAGTCGCGGGCGCGGTTTTCTTCTTTACCGTGATTTTTGCGGAGGTCTAAAAATTCAAACACATCTGCATGCCATGGTTCAAGGTATATCGCAAATGCACCTTTGCGTTTGCCGCCACCCTGGTCGACATAACGGGCAGTATCGTTAAATACACGCAACATAGGGATAATACCGTTGCTGGTGCCATTGGTACCGCTGATGTATGAACCTGTTGCACGCACGTTATGTATGCTTAAGCCAATACCGCCAGCACTTTGCGATATTTTAGCAGTTTGTTTCAATGTATCATAAATGCCGTCGATACTATCATCCTTCATGGTCAGCAAAAAGCATGATGACATTTGGGGTTTTGGTGTACCTGCATTAAATAAAGTTGGCGTAGCGTGGGTAAACCAGCGTTCGCTCATTAAATTATAAGTTTTTATAGCGCTTTCAACATCTTCTTTGTGTATGCCGATAGAAACGCGCATAAACAAATGCTGTGGACGTTCTGCAATTTTGCCATCAACTTTTAACAGGTATGATTTTTCGAGGGTTTTGAAACCGAAATAATCGAAGCCAAAATCACGGTCGTAGATAATGGTGCTATCTAAAAGTTCGGCATTCGCTTCAATAATATCCCAAACATCATCAGCCAACATAGAAGCATCCTTACCAGTTTTTGGGTCGATATACTTGTGCAGGATGCGCATCGTTTCGGAAAACGATTTGATGGTGTTTTTGTGCAAGTTAGATACGGCTATACGCGATGCAAGCAAAGCGTAATCAGGATGCTTGGTAGTTAAGGATGCTGCGGTCTCAGCAGCCAGGTTATCAAGCTCCGAGGTAGTTACCCCGTCAAATAAACCTTCGATTACCTTTTTGGCCACATCAATCGGGTCAACCAAAGCAGGGTTTAAACCATAGCATAGTTTTTCAATACGTGCGGTAATTTTATCAAACTTTACCGTTTCTTTTTTTCCGTCTCTTTTAATAACAAACATGTCGACCCCCTTATTTAATTAATATATAACCGTTGATTTATTTGTTTTAGGATTTCGCTGTTTTTTCAGTTTCAATCCTTTGCCTCTCGTCGCCTCACCTAAATCCTCTCCAAAGGAGAGGACTTTAACTTCGCCCTTTTCTAGAACCCTCTCCTTTGGAGAGGGCAGGGTGAGGCACTAAAAGTCCTCGTCCAGCGAAAACGCCTTGCTATCCTGGCTGTTCAGCACCCCGCTTTTTTGATAATCCCCAACTCTTTTTTCAAAGAAATTGGTTTTGCCCTGCAGGCTTATCATCTCCATAAAATCAAATGGGTTTGATACGCCGTAAACTTTATCATAGCCCAGTTCACCCAGCCACCTGTCGGCCACAAACTCAATGTATTGGCTCATTAGTTTGGCGTTCATGCCTATCAGGTTTACCGGCAGTGCATCGGTAACAAATTCTTTTTCTATTTCAACCGCATCGGTAATAATGGCTGTTGCAGCTTCTTTCGATAGCTTATTTTCCAGCATACGATAAAGCAAACAGGCAAACTCGCAATGCATACCTTCATCGCGCGATATCAGTTCATTGCTGAAAGTTAAGCCGGGCATCAGGCCGCGTTTTTTAAGCCAGAAGATAGAACAGAAACTGCCCGAGAAAAATATGCCTTCAACAGCCGCAAAAGCTATAAGGCGCTCGGCAAAGGTTCCGTTGTTTATCCAGCGTAATGCCCATTGCGCTTTTTTACCTACGCAAGGCACAGTATCTATGGCGTGGAACAACCTGTCTTTTTCAGCCGGGTCCTTAATATAAGTATCTATCAGCAGCGCATAAGTTTCAGAATGGATATTCTCCATCATGATCTGGAAACCATAAAAACAACGGGCTTCGGGCAGCTGTACCTCGCTCATAAAATTAATGGCCAGGTTTTCGTTTACAATGCCATCGCTTGCCGCGAAAAACGCCAGCACATGGGATATAAAATGACGCTCGCCATCATTCATACCATCCCAATACTTCATGTCATCACCGAGGTCAATCTCTTCAGCAGTCCAAAAACTTGCCTCGCATTTTTTGTACATTTCCCATATGGCAGGGTACTTTATTGGTAGTATAACAAAGCGGTCTTTGTTCTCTCTTAATAATAATTCGGTCTCCTGTTCCATGTACTGCTTTGTTTTATTATTTGCTATTTTTAAGTCTCCTGGTCATTATTTTATTTCGTTCACTACAGCCGATAACAATACCGTAGCGTTAGTAAAACTTAATTGTGATAAATGCTTTTATCACACCTAACTACTTAATTATCACCCACACACATCGCTGCCAAACTAATTTTATCTTTTGTATGTCAGCCGCCAGTTGGCGGATTGTTCGCCGGCTTTTTCCGGCAAGGGTACCGGTAAATGCTGGCGCCCTGAAAAACTTATAATCAAATATAGGCGATGCATTTTTAAGGTGATAGTTTAAGTTTTTAACACCGCCTATAAGTTATAAACAAAAAATCATCAAAGGTTATGATTGAGTGAATTGCGCCGCATAAACTGCATGTAACGGGAATGTTAAAAAAAATATATCGGCCCAAAAGTTTGGAGTTATCAATGGATCAACTTTCTTTGGGAACAAACTTCATCGACACCGAATTTACACAATGACGCACATTTTTTGGGGTGAGGTATTCGCCTTCAAAAACATGCCCCAAATGGGCGCCGCAATTAGCACAAACTATCTCCACGCGACGGCCATCAGCATCGGGCACGCGCCTAACTGCACCCGGTATTTCGTCATCAAAACTTGGCCAGCCGCAATGCGATTCAAATTTAGTTTCAGAAGTATATAAAGGATTATCGCAGCGTTTGCAAACGTATAAGCCCTGGGCATGGTTATTTAAGAATGAGCCGGTAAATGGGCGCTCAGTACCTTTGTATA
>Ga0207054_1074_pt2 | contig 31514 bp, 29 predicted proteins | sample Alteio_BWMinCont_60_FD_153288 | JGI IMG/M metagenome (GOLD analysis project Ga0207054, IMG submission 153288) | Enriched cells from forest soil in Barre Woods Harvard Forest LTER site, Petersham, Massachusetts, United States -... | ecosystem: Environmental > Terrestrial > Soil > Temperate forest >... | reverse complement strand
TTCAGATGATCGTCCTTTATATAAAACGACCACAGGCAAATATCCCTAAGCGACGATGTAAAATCCGTATTATCGGGATATTTATTAGCACATTCCCACGCAGTAGCAAACGCCTCCTGGAAGTCCTGCTGATTGGTGTAGGTGGTTATCAAACGGGCGTAAGCCATTTCTTTGGTATGACTGGCATTTGTGCTATTCAGCGCTATTGATTTTTTAAAATACCAGATGGCCGAATCGGGTTTATTCTCATTTAAACAGATCACGCCCATAAAATGATAAGAACCATAAAACGAGGAGTCCTTTTGAATGGCGGTTAAAAAATTACTTTTTGCACCCGGCTGGTCGGTAGTCATCATTTTAAGCCCATCGAAAAATTCGCGCGGAGGCGCCTGGCAAAATGCATTAATGCTTTGGATAAATACCAGCAGGGTTAATACTAGTTTTCTGGCGTTCATGTTGTAGGTATGATAGCAAAATAACGTAATTATTCCAGTGCTTTGTATAGCCCTTAGCCTGCAACCACGGTCGCAAGTTTCATTTTCGATTTTCTTTCAGCAAACAGCAACGCGATCATCAATATCAGGCCAACTGCAAAAAAACCATCAAGTACCAGTGCAGAATTTCGCATTTTTCCGCTCAATGCCTCAACAAGGCCGAAAACAAACAGGCCAACTACAATTGATGATTTTTCGGTAACATCATAAAAGCTAAAAAAAGATGCAGTGTCAGGTATATTTGGCGGAAGGTATTTAGAATATGTAGAGCGGGATATGGATTGTACCCCACCCATTACAGCGCCAACTACTACTGCGGCGGCAAAAAACTGTGGTGTGTTTGATACAAAATATACCAGCAGGCACAATACCGTCCAAATTGACACCAGGCCGACAAGGGTTTTTACATTTCCATACTTATCAGATAATTTTGCAGTACCATATGCGCCTGCTACACCAACTACCTGAATTATAAGAATAATAGGGATAAGGGTATCCTCACCTATATGCAGTTCTTTGGATGCAAATTGAGCAGCTACCAACATAATTGTTTGTACACCAACAGAATAGAAAAAAAACGAAGAGAGGAAGCGTTTCAATAACGGCATTTTACGCACCTGTTTCAATACATTAGCCAGCTCTTTAAATCCTCCTGTCAAAACGTTATAATTATGTTTTCCCATGTTTGGTTCGCCTTTTGGCAATAGCCTGAATGGTATAATTGAAAAGCCCATCCACCATACAAATACCATAAGGAAAGATATGCGGGATGGTAGGTCATTATTTATCAGGCCAAACCATGTCGGTTTTTGTATTACCAATAAACATAATAGTTGTAGCACCAAACTTCCTACATAACCATACATAAAACCTTTCGCACTAACATCATCCTGCTTTTCGAGGGTTGCTATTTGTGGCAAGTATGAATTATAAAAAACAAAGCCGCCGCAGTATCCAATACAAGCTAATGCATAAAAAATTAAAGGGAGTTCAAGTGGCGGAACTACATTCTCTCCAACTGGCTTAAACCAAAATAAGCCAGCGCAGGATAAGGCTCCCATCCAGGTAAAAAACTGCAAATACCGTTTTTTATTCCCACGATAATCGGCTATGGAGGTAAGTATAGGCAACAATAAAACGATAAGCAAATAGGCCGACCCTAAAACGTAACTCTGCAATACCGTATTTTTAAATTCATGGCCAAAAAAGAAAACCTTATCGTAGTGTGTTTTTTGGTTCGTTGTATAATAAACATAATAAATTGGGAATATGGTAGTAGTAATCACCATATTATACGATTGGTTGGCCCAATCGAACATGCACCATGCCCAAATGGTTTTTTTATTGTTTTTTGCTTCCATACTTGGCCCTAAAATATGGAAATTTTTAAGTTTTCAAAAAATAATAAAACAGGTGGAAAAATGTTGTGATAACACCAACATTGGCAGCAGAGTGCAAAAATATTGGCGAAAAAAAAAGTCATGCCGAACTTGTTTCGGCACCCCACAGGACAATCATGGTTGCAAGGTTTGCTACTTGTATGTTGCAGACTTTGCAAGCCCATACCCTTATGATGAGGTGCCGAAACAAGTTCGGCATGACGGCGGCGTTTTATAAATCCGAAATCGAAAATCCGAAATCGAAAATTACCTCCCTTGATTCAAAGCATTCAAAGCTTCTTCCGGCGAATGAAGGTATAATTTATAAATGTCGGCAGTTGCGCCGATATGCAGTTCGTAGGTATCGCTTTCAAGGCCATCGATCAGGCCCTGGGCAACAACTGCAGGCGCAATGCCGTTAGCGCCGCCTATTTCTACGGAAAGCTCTGTGTTTACCAATGGGGGCATCAATTCAAAAACTTTAATGCCTGTGGTTTTGGCGAGGGTGTACCGCAGTATGCGGGTATAAGAATGCAAAGCTGACTTGCTTGCGGCGTAGGTTGGCAAATTAAACCCGGGCGCAAAAGCCACAATAGACGATACGGTTACCACCGCAGCTTCCTTCGATGCTTTTAATGCAGGCAACATCTTTTCGGTAAGCCTTACTACCGAAAGGTAATTGGCCTGTATTTCAGCCTCTGCTTTATCATAAGCATTCACCGCCTCGCCCAAATTGAAAACTGACGCCTGGCCTGCGTTATTGATCAGGATATCGAGACCGCCATATTCTTTATCAATATGGGCTACAAGGTTATTGATATCACTTTCGCTGGTGATGTCGGCAGCAATAAAACTAACATTGCTTAATTGTGAAGCTGCTTTTTGAAGTTTGGCTTCTGTGCGGCCGGTAATAATTACTTTGTTACCTTTTTGGCTTAATAATCTGGCTATTTCGAAGCCGATACCCGAACCACCGCCGGTGATAAGGATTGTTTTGTTTGTTATATTCATTTTTAATTTATTTTATGATTTTTATATTAGATAATTTAAACCACTCACTTAATCAACCTACTCAACCCAATCAACCATCAACTCAATGATCCGATATCGCCATTTTGGGCGCAGTATTTTTAGGTCCTCCCACCACAAACAGCAACAGCGGCAGGGTGATAGCAAACAGCAAGCCTATTAAAAAATAAGCATCGGAATAGCTTAACAAGGTTGATTGTTTTACCACTGCCATATCTATCAACGCCATGGCCTTTTGTTTGGCCTCTATCAAATTGCTGCCTTTATGCTGAAAATAGGCGGTGTATGAATTGATACGCTCAACACTTAAAGGGTTTGAATTGGTAATATGACTGATGAGATCGGTGCGGTGCGAAGCCGTCCGCCTGGCAGCATAAGTATTAATGATAGATATGCCGAACGAGCCGCCCAATTGCCGCATCATATTGTTTAATGCCGCGCCCTGCGGAATATCCTTTGGTTGTAATGATGATACCGCCAGTACTGTTAATGGCACTGTTAAAAAAGCCATCCCCAGTGCCCTGAAAATAAGGTTGCGGGTAATAGTATTGGCCGAGGTATCCAAATCCATCCCGAACATGCTCCAGTTAAAGTAAATAAAGCAAAGAAAACCAGCGGTTATTATAATTATCGGGGATACGCCGGCCTGTATAAGCCTGCCTGACACTACCAGGCCTAAAATGGCAATTATAGCGCCCGGCAACAGCAACAACCCGGTTTGGATTGGCGAAAAACCAAGCAGGCGCTGGGCAATTACCGGGGTTAAAAAAATGGAGGTAAACATGCCTATGCCTGTTATAAAAGTAAGCAATGCCGCTATGCTGAGTGTTTTGCTTTTAAAAACCCGCAGGTTAACCACGGGATGCTCCACATATAGCTCCCATAAAATAAATGCCGTTAATGCAAGTACCGAGGTAACGGTTAGCACGGTGATATAGCCTGTAGCAAACCAGTCCTCAGTTTGCCCGCGCTCAAGTACGGTTTGTAATGACCCTATACCTACGGCCAACAGGGCTATGCCCGTCCAATCCACAGCGTGAATTTTTGCTTTGATAAGCGGTTCGGTCAATAAAAAGTAGCAGGAAGTTGCTGCCAATATCCCGATTGGTATATTAATGTAAAATATAAGCGGCCACGAGTAATTTTCGGTGATGAAACCACCCAACGTAGGGCCGATTGTGGGGCCGATAAATACACCTACACCAAATATTGCCCCTGCGATACCTTGTTTTTCTTTTGGGAAAAGCTCAAAAATAACCGCTTGCGATACGGAAAGCAACGCGCCGCCGCCTATGCCCTGTAAAAACCGGAAAAATACCAGCGTCCATATATCCGTAGCGCTGCCGCACATAAAGGAACAAACTATAAACAGGATGATGGAGCCGATGTAATAATTCCGCCGCCCCAGATTGGTGGTCAAAAAACTGGTTAGCGGGATAATGATCACATTGGCTATAGCATACGAGGTAATTACCCAGGTTGTATCTTCGATAGTTGCGCCCAGGTTGCCGCTCATGTGCGATAAAGCCACATTTACAATGGTAGTATCTATCAGTTCCATCACCGCCGCGGCTAAAACGGTGATGATCAGTAAGCGTTTTTTTAAAGGAATCATTTTTTGTTTTCTATTAAATAAAAAAGACCGTTAGGTCTTTTAATTGTCAAAAAAAATTAGTTGCTACTTCCCTCTATTTCGGCCCTGAGCATCCCGGTGATCAGTTTCATTTGACTGTTATTGTTTTGTACGCGACTTATTAACATAGCACCCTCTACCATGGCAAACATTTTAAGGGCGAAGGTATCGGGGTCAAAGGATGCTTTAAATTCGCCGTTTTCAATGCCCTGTTTAACCAAATTGGCAATCCTGTTTTGCGACACATTGATAGCTTCTTTCACGCGTTGTTTAATAACAGGGTTGGTATCATCGGCCTCGGTGCCAAAATTTAAAATGGGGCAGCCGCCGGTATTTGCTGCAAGCAAACGGTTGTCGTAAAAACCAAGTAAGGCAAAAAGTTTTTCTTTAGCGGATGATTTGCCCTCCATGCTTTGGTTAATAGCAGTGCCTAATGATTGGGTTAAGTAATTAAATACCTCCAGGCATATCTCATCCTTATTTTCAAAGTTACCGTAAACGCCCCCTTTGGCCAGTTTGGTAGCCTCCATAATGTCACTGATAGCAGTACCGGCAATGCCCTTTTTGTTAAAAATTGGCGCTGCTGTTTCAATGATAAACTGACGTGTTTTTTCTGCCTTTGTCATTACGGTAACAAATATAAACCGTTCGGTCTAATTTTTAAATTATCTTTTTTTATATGACAATTGGGTTACGGAAGCGACATATAATGTTTATATTGACAGGGGCATCGATTTGCCTCTTTAAACAAATCTGCAAATCACGGTACAAACTAAACTTTAATTTTGTACATTTGGATAAGAAACAGAACGTTATGCCAGAAGACGAAAATATACCAAGTCAACCTATACAGCAACCCGTAAGCATACCTCAAGAACCTATAGCTAAACCCAATACAGAGGCAACTTGGGATACTTTAGGGGCGACAAAGCCAGTAGAAAAGAAGTGATATAAAGATTGACATAAAAAGAGTTTTAGCACTCCATTTAAAATTATCATTCCTTTTATCTATTTGTATTTTATTTGTACTGATGCCTTCGTCATAATCAGCAATTTTCGAGGCTTTATATACTCTTATTTGATCATTGTCTGAAAATTGCTCAAAATATCTATCAATTAAGACACGCGGTTGAGAGCCTAAAAACGACATTTTGGTTGGGAATAAGTTATCCCATATCAAATAAATACAATAGCCAGTTCCACATATTAGCACACAATACGGTATCGTTTTAATAATTGATGTATGATACGCTATAATCTCATTGTAGCAATAAGATATAATGGAAACATAAATAGCCAATGCGATATAGCTTTTGTTAATAACTTCTCTAAAAGACTTGAAAGTTTCTTCTAATAGCTTTTCAGATTGATCTAAAATGAAATCAAGGGACTCATCTGTATATTTATCCCATGAAACGCTTTTGTAATCCATGAGATAAATTTACATAAATTATTGTAATGTTTTAACATAACTGCCCGGCGTTATCCCCGTCCAGCGTTTAAATGTGCGTGTAAATGCACTCAACTCGTTGTAGCCGAGCATATACGAAACCTTTTTTACCGGGTACTCCCCTGCTTTTAAATAATTTATAGCTAATGATTTTCGCACCTCGTCCGCCACCTGCTGAAAGTTAATGCCTTCTTCTTTTAATTTGCGCTGTAACGTACGCGGACTTAAATTAAAGTTAGATGCAATGTCATCAAGCGAAACCATGCCCAGGTATGAGTTGGCCAGCATGTAATTATAAATACGGTTGTACAGCGTTTGCTTTTCGCTATCCGGATTTTTTAATGGCGGCAGTTTTTGTAACAGGAAATTCTGCAACTCGTAATTGGCCGAAATTATGGGTTCGTTCCAATAAGCTTTATCAAAGGTGATCGAGTTTTCGGCGGCGTTAGCTGCAGGTACACAACGCATCACACGTTCATAATCGGCCATGTTGTCGATTGCGCGGGCATAGTTAACGGCAGTTGGTTTTATCTTTTTCAGCAGCAGGCCATCCAGTTCGTGTATCACAAATACCATCAGCAGGTCAAGCGTTTGCACGTATGGTATCAAATCCCGCCAATCCGGCTCCGAAGGTATAAACTGAACGGTAAATGTATGTTCATCTTTTACCACTTCCAACTTAAAAGCCGCAGTAATTAAATGCGTAAGCGAAGCTGCCGTGGTTAGGGCATCGCCAACGGTATTGCTGCTTTTTATGATCTCGCCGACAATGCCCAGCGCCGATAGCTGCAACGATTCGCCGAAATGCAGCCCAAAATGATTGTCCTTACTTAAATGGATAGCATTTTGCCAGATATTTCCCACCTGTTCCGGGTTTACCGGTTTTTTGTCGTCGCGCAATTTATCTATAGTAACATTAGCCAGCCTGCACAATACTTCGGGCGAGATATCCCGCTGGGCGGCATAGGCCAATAAGTTTAAGGCCATTTTCTTTAACTGGTCTTCCATTGTTTTTTAATTTCTGCACGAATGTAATATCATATCATCACAAAAAATAAAATTGGCGCAAAATGGTAAACCAATGGCGCGTATAGGTAAGCCTTAGGCCATCGGCTATAATGACATTTGCTTCATAAATTTTAAACAAAAAGGAGAAAACATTATGCCATTTATTAAAGTAACAAACGGAACAAATTTATTTTACCAGGACAACGGCAGCGGCGTACCTGTAGTTTTTGTACACGGCTGGTGCATGAACAGCGCCTCGTGGGAATACGTTATGCACGATGTTGCCGACAACGGCTTCAGGTGCATTGCCTATGATCAACGCGGCTGCGGCCGGTCAGACCAGCCATTTCGCGGTTATGATTATTGTACACTGGCCGATGACCTGGCAGCGCTGATCGAACGTCTTGATCTGGATAAAGTAATATTGGTCGGCCATTCATTGGGTTGCGGGGTTATTACTCAATACCTGGCCGACTATGGCGACACACACGTGATAAAAGCAGTATATATAGGTACTACCACACCATATCTTGCCAAAAGCGCAAATAATCCTGATGGCATTGACCGCGAGGTTTTAGATTTTGCGATAGACTTTATAAAACGGGACAGGCCGGGTTTTATTTATAGCCTTGCTGATGATTTCTTTTACCTAAGTTCTGAAGAATGTAAGGTATCGCAACACATGATAGACTGGACGGTAGCCATACCGTTACAAGCTTCGGCAAAAGCGGCAGTTGAAATGCAGCGCACTGCCGTTGTAAGCGATCAGCGGGAGGAATTGAAAGGTATAAGCACGCCTGTATTGCTAATACACGGGAATAAAGATATTGGCTGCCCCGTACCCTTAACTGCCGGCGCCACACACAAATTACTCATTAACAGCACATTAAAAGTTTACAAAGAACAACCGCATGGCATTTACATAAGCCAGGGCAAAATGATGGCAGCTGATATTATTGCATTTATTAATAACAATTAAACTAATGAAAAGCGTGATAACGGGATGCCTTTTGGCTTTATCAAGCTATGGGCTCGGACAACAAGCATCAAATAACACAATTAATAATATATCAAATTTAAGAAACATGGAAAACGAAGCAAAAATAGTAGTCACAGAATTTTTAACCGCCGTACAACAAGGCAATATGGAAAAAGTAGGCGCACTGGTAAGCCCGGATATTGAATGGGTGCAGCCGGGAAGCAACAGAGTATCAGGCGTAAAAAGATCAAATACTGAAGTTTTCGGAATGATAGGCAAAATGTTCGAGCTGTCGGACAGCACCTTAAAGCTAACGTCCATTAAATCAATAAGTGTTAATGGCAACAAGGTAGCCTGCCTGCTACACTGGAATGCAGCCCAGCCTGCCGGTGGGATATTAGATGTAAATAATATAGACGTTTACACCGTTGAAAACGGCCTGATCACAAAAGCTGAAATTTTCACGTCCGACCTGGAGCAGGAAAATAAGTTTTGGGGTGAATAAACCGGCCTGCATTAAAAGAACGTGAGTTTGATAAGGTTATAGTGCTGGCATTTCGTTTCGCCTCACCTAAATCCTCTCCAAAGGAGAGGACTTTGAAAAGCAAGGCAGTTGATTTTGTTCCCTTTTTAACTCCCTCTCCTTTTGGAGAGGGCTGGGGTGAGGCGACTACCACTCATACAACGAACTCTCATTAAGTTAGCTTCAGCTATGCCACGATTGGCGTGGCTGAAGCTTTATATTTTTAACGGCCTGGTTATATAGATTGTGCACTATTAAAATACCCGTTCGGGTCCCAGCGCTGTTTGGTGGCTTTAAGCCGGGCGAGGTTTTTACCGAAGTATAGCTTCAAAGCTATCTCTTTATCGTTCGATGGGCCGTTCAAATCGATATCAGGGTAATTATAATAACAGCCGTCAACATTGTCTGTAGGGTCTTTGTCAGGATTGGGCGTCCCTCCTGTAAATTTATAAACATCGGTATAAAAATCATTGATCCATCCCAGGTGGGCCTGGTCATCTGCCGGGTCAGTCCAGTAGGTTTGGTATTGAAGTTTCATGATCGATGAACGTTGCGGAACAGCTGTTGCGTCAGTGGCAACCTGGTTAATCTGCCCGCCATAACTATCCACCTGGAGCAGGCTTTGAGCCATATCTGTTAACTCAAGCCCGGGAGGTACTGCGTTCAGCCATGCATAAATAGCATCCACCTGGTCCTGCGGGAAAGCTTTACGCATATAGGCCGATTTATATTTACCCCGCTGATTGGCGCCCGATCCGTTCAATAATTGAACAGTCTCATAAAAAGTATATTCAATGGTATCTTCCGAAGTTTGAAATATATTGCCAAGATGGGCTACCCCGGCACGCGTCATTAGGGTATAGGGTGTTATAGCGTTTAGTCCAGTTAAATGTGGGGTTATGTATTGCGCCTTTATAGCTTCAACATCTTCGCCTTCTGCAACCGCTGTTTGTATGGTCAAATGAATTTCAGTGGCAGCAACGTGATTTAGCGCGAACAGGCCAAACTGGCGCCAGTTATCTGTCCGTTGGGCAAATTCCGCATACCATGTTAACAATTCACCAAGTATTTTGGGGGTCAGGTTTGCCCATTTAAATGCTATCGAAGTTATAAAAGCGCTCTTCGGTGCGTCGGGCAGGCTTTTAAAATAATATTTGGTGATAACCCCGAAATTCCCGCCGCCACCTCCCCTGTGCGACCAGTATAAATTCAACTGGTCGATGTTTGTATCCTCAGCAGAAACATAAATTGGGTTTGCGCTGGCATTGGCATTATCCTTAACCACAACTTCAACACCAGTAAGCCAATCAACAGTTAAACCGTTTAATCGAGATAGCAAGCCATACCCACCACCACAAATATGCCCGCCCAAACCAACAGAATAACAGGAACCGGCCGGGAGCACCTTCCCATAGTCACGAAACAATGCCTGGAAAGCCGACCAGTTTGTGCCGCCTGATTCTAAATAGTATCCCCTTTGGTCATCAAACCCATAGCCGCCCATCGGGGTAACATCCAGGATTGCGCCGGTGCCATCGTTAAAAACAAAATTCTCGTAGCAATGGCCGCCGCTTTTAATTTTTACGTTTTTACCGAATAGCTTAATCGCATCGTCCAATGCTTCGGCTGTCCCGGCGGGGGTAAAGCACAAATAAACAGATTTGCAATTCCCGGCGAACCACCTGCGGTTAAATCCCTGTAAAAAGCTTGGAAAACGGTTATCATTGCCCGATGTATCAAATTTTACGTACCCGGGTTGTTGGTTGAAGGTATTTTTCATGTTAATAAGGTTTAGGTAAAAATAGGGATTTATTCTGCTAATAATGTTAAATGCTGCTTAAATTACATCGGATACTACTTAAATGAATCAATGAAAGGTGCAAATTCCTTAGAAGTAGCTATCCTTTTTGATATCTCGAATATGTCGCCAATCCTCGTGTTCCTTAATTGGCCGCTGTCTCTTTTATACAGCAGGACGTTTCCGGTTACTGAAGGGTATTCACTATTAGAAACTAAGATGCGTAGAGCTTTTATTGCTTCTTGTGAATTGATTTTTAGATCGTAGTCGCCCTTATAATTTCCCGGGAGATTCAAGCCTGCTTTAGCAATCATTTTTTCAAAAGATAATTCACCCATGCCAATAAACATTCTGTTGCCATTTGGGGAGCGAATAAAGACAGAATCTTTACCATAGTTGTTTTTTACCGCTACTGCATCATCTGTTTGTTGCATTTTTGCTTTTACGGAATCTAGTAATTGTTTAACAGTCCAATTTTTGGTATCATTATTTTGTGATATAGATATCATGTACGTTCCTATAATGGTAGCATCCATATTGCGTATGTAACCACTTTTAATCAATGCGTTTATATCTGTGACATTCAAACTATCCACTTTTTTTGATAAAATAGTGTCAGTTTTTGACTGTGATCGACAGCTTGAAAATGTAGCCAACGTACATAATAACAGGAAAAAAGAAAACTTTATCGGGTTCATTTAATATTTATTTTACGCTAAATATATGAAATCAACTAATACTTTTTCGTCAGGACCTCAACCTATTCTGCAATATAATTAATAAGTCTGATCTGCATTGTCTGGGAACAAGCCTGGGTGCCATCTACAGTTTTAGTAGTTTAGGCTTAGCCTTATTTAATCATCAAGCAAGGGTACCTCATTTCAAAACCCCAATATCCTCCAACCAAAGCAAAACCTCCTGCGGCCATAACGTAACTGCACCTTTATTGCTTGCCCGCATGCCAAAACCGTGGCCGGTTTTTGCATAAATGTGCAGTTCGGCAGGGATATTCATTGCTTTATATTTTAAATAAAGCTCGGCCATGCCTTGTGATATATCCTGTCGGTCGCTGTTGCCGCCTGCAATAAAAACCGGGGGAGAGTTTTTTGAAACTTCAAACCGGCTGATGTTTCCGGGGTACATCAGCACCTGAAAATCGGGTCTATCATCCTGCCTGTCGATAATATCCGGTGCATTCACGTCAGCCGGACTAAACCGCATAGCTGCCAAAGCAGCCAGTTCGCCGCCTGCGGAAAATCCCATCACGCCAATTTTTGCGGTATCGATATGCCATTCAGCAGCCTTGCTCCGTACCATCCTTATCGCCCGCTGTATATCTGCCAGCTCATCTTTATCAATGGTATAGGTGGAGTTCTTTGCTTTAGCTAACCGATATTTAAGCACAACCGCAGTTATGCCATGGTCGGTAAACCATTGCGCCGGGTTGTAACCTTCGTGGGTTATCCAAAGTTCGCTATGGCCGCCACCGGGGGCAATAATAATGGCTACGCCTGTATTTTTATCAGCCGCAGGCAGGTAGGGCATAATTGATGGTTTGTTAACATCGGTAATTACATGATCGCCCTGGTCGGTGATGCGCAAACTTTCGGCCCCGGTTTTACCTTCCGAACCCGGTGCGCCATTTGGCCATAGCAATATTTCTTTCGGTTGGGTATCTTGTGCTATCGCGGAGCAAAAGCATCCTATAAAAAGTATTAATAGGCAGAGTTTTTGTTTCATGATGTTAAAGTTAGGAAATTAGGATTCAATATCATTTAATTAAAAATCACCTGTAATTTGGCCTCACCTAAATCCTCTCCAAAGGAGAGGACTTTGACTTCGCTCTTCGTTTTTAGAACCCTCTCCTTTTGGAGAGGGCAGGGTGAGGCGTTACTGGTTTTGTAAAATAACTGTTAAATATACATTTTATCTAAATACATTTATAACTTTGATCACCCCAACAAATAAACCAATTAAAACCTATTGACATTATGGTACGTTTTTTTACGATCACCCTGTTATTATTTGCTGCATTTTTAACTGCGCAGGCACAAACCACCAAAAATGAGGTTTATATTGACCCGCAGGGCCGCATGCGCTGGCAAAAAGACCATTCGGAAGTTTACCTTTTTGGCGTTAATTATACTGTTCCGTTTGCTTATGGCTACCGTTCGCTAAAAGCGTTGAATAAAGATATAGAAAAAGAGATTGACGAAGACGTATATCATTTGGCGCGCATGGGTGCGGATGCGTTCAGGGTGCATATCTGGGATACCGAAATATCGGATACTGCCGGGAACCTGTTGGATAATGAACATTTAAAGTTGTTTGACTACCTGGTTTACAAGTTAAAACAGCGCAATATAAAGATCATCATTACCCCCATCGCTTTTTGGGGCAACGGCTATCCGCAGCGGGACGAAAAAACCGCCGGCTTCTCCTCAAAATATAATAAAGGACAGGCCACGGTAAATGAAAATGCCATAAAGGCCCAGGAAAATTACATCAAACAAATATTGCAGCATGTTAACCCTTATACCAAAGTAAACTATAGGGATGAGCCGGACATTATTGCTGCCGAACTGAATAACGAGCCCAGCCACAGCGGGCCAAAGGAAAAAGTTACCGACTATATAAACAGGCTGGCGGCTGCTGCGCGTAGTACCGGCTGGAGCAAACCACTTTTTTATAACATCAGCCAATCGCCGTACTACGCTGATGCTGTGGCGAAATCAACCGTTAATGGGTTTAGTTTTCAATGGTACCCCACCGGTTTGGTGGCAGGGCATGAACAGCAAGGCAACTTTTTACCGAATGTTGACCGCTACCCAATTCCTTACGATACTATCCCCGAATTTCATAATAAAGCAAAGATGGTTTATGAATTTGAAACAGCAGATGTGCTTAAACCATACCTATACCCGGCTGTTGCCCGCAGTTTTAAGCAGGCCGGTTTTCAATGGGTTACTCAGTTTGCTTATGACCCTATGGCAACCGCCTATGCCAATACCGAATATCAAACGCATTACCTTAACCTGGCTTATACTCCCGGAAAAGCCATCAGCTTTTTAATTGCCAACCGTATTTTTCATTTGCTGCCGCGGGATAAGGATTATGGCGCATACCCTGCCGATAGTGTTTTTGATGTTTATCATTTAAGCTACAACCAGTCCCTTAGTGAAATGAATACGGCAAAAGAATTTTACTATTCGGCAACAACCACAGCATCGCCAATGGATGAAAAAAAATTGGAACATATTGCAGGGGTAGGCAGTTCGGCCATTGTGAGTTATAAAGGCTATGGCGCTTACTTTATTGATAAACTGGAAACCGGTGTTTGGCGGCTTGAAGTTATGCCCGATGCCATTACCGTCCGCGACCCGTTTGAAAAAGTATCACCATCAAAAGAAGTAGTGCATGTGGCCTGGGCGGACGAACCAATGCAGGTAACCCTTGCTGATATAGGTAGTGATTTTGATATAAAAGGGATTAACAAGGATAATAATTATAACACCACTGCCACCAATAATTCATTCTCCATAAAGCCCGGCACTTATTTACTGGTAAAAAAGGGGAAATCAACAGAGAAATGGCAGGGTGAAAAAATGGTGGGCAATATCGGTTTAAATGAATTTGTTGCGCCGCAGCCGGTAAGCACAACACCTTATGTTAACCACACGCCTCCGGTAGAAGTTAGTCCCGGCAAAGCAGTTACTATTAGCGCTAAAATAATAAATATAAGCCCCAATGCAAAAGTTACGCTAACCGCTAATAGAGGCTTTGGCCCTCCGGCAGTTATCCCGATGGAAAAAACAACGCCTTATGACTATAGCGCGGTAATTCCGGCAGGACAGGTTACAACCGGGGTTTTAACTTATCGTATTATAATTAAGGATGGTGACAAATACTATACATTTCCGGGTAGCCACGAGGGCGACCCTTACGGATGGGATAATATAAATAATGATACCTGGCAAACTTTTGTGGCCGCGCCAAATGGAAAACTCAGCCTTTTTAATGCAACAGCCGACAGGGGGCGCACCAATACCTATTTCCCAACTTTTACCCGCAACGGTGGCGCACAATTTACCAGCGGCGAAGAAACCGGCGAGTTAACTTTTAAAGTTTTATCGCCTGCAATTAAACAAGGACAAGCAATGGGTTTCCAGTTATTTGTTGGGGATAAAATAAAGAACAGGCTACCTGAAGTTGCCGGGTTTAGTAAAGTGGTGATAAGGGCGAGGTTAACAAACGGGCAAGCTGGCAGCTTGAAAATTGCACTCATAAATAATGATGCATCCGCCTACGGTGCATCAGCACAGCTTAGTGATAAGTTTAAAAACATTGAGCTCCCATTAAGTGAATTTAAACCGGATTCAAGCCTGCTGGTGCCACGGCCTTATCCCGGCTTTTTGCCTTTGCGGTTCAAAGCTTCATCATCCGGCGGCTTAAGTATTCCAAAACTGGATAAGTTGGAAATTACTGCCGGGGATGGCCTGAGTACTGACCAGTATAATAAACCTTTTGGTATTGAAGTAGAATCTGTAACGCTTGAACCCTAATCCATGAAAAAGATAACCATTATTGCTTTTTTAACCTTATTGACTGGCTTGGCCGTTTCTGCAAAACCACCGCAACCCAGCCGTTCCCATTTGTTGATGGACAATAACTGGCGGTTCTTTTTGGGCGACGATTCAACCGCATCAAAAACAACTTATAACGATAACGCATGGCGGCAATTAAACCTCCCGCACGACTGGAGCATTGAGGGCGAATTTAAAAAAGATGCACCAACCACAGGCCAGGGCGGCTACCTGCCAACAGGCATCGGCTGGTACCGCAAGCAATTTACGCTGCCTGCTTCTGTTCGCGGCAAGCAAATAAGAATACAATTTGACGGCGTTTATATGAACAGTGAGGTTTGGATAAACGGCCATTACCTGGGCAAAAGGCCAAATGGCTATATCAGTTTTGTTTATGATCTTACGCCCTATCTTACCAAAGGAAATAATATATTGGCCGTAAGGGTTGATAATTCGGAACAGCCAAATTCACGCTGGTATTCGGGCTCGGGCATATACAGGCATGTATGGCTCAATATTGCCAACCCGGTGCATATTGCGCAATGGGGTACTTATATTACCACGCCCAAGGTTGATTCGGCCGCAGCTACGGTTTCCATAAAAACAAAAATTGAAAACAGCGGGAAAAATATCAGTTACGCCACTTTGGTATCTACCATCGTTGATGAAAAAGGAAATGAAGTTGCCAAAAACGAAGTTCAATTCACGGTAAATACTAACGAGATAAATGAAATTGCTCAATCGGTACAGGTAAACTCGCCTGCCATTTGGTCGGTTAACAGCCCGCACCTTTATACATTAAAATCCACGATTATATCCGGCAAAAAAATTATCGACGAATTTCAAAGCACCTTCGGAATCCGTACTTTGGAGTACAGTAATATCAATGGTTTTTCGTTAAATGGCAAGAGGATAAAAATGAATGGCGTATGCCTGCACCACGATGGCGGCCTCGTTGGCGCAGCCGTCCCGATAAAAATATGGGAAACCCGGCTGAAGCTTTTGAAGGATATGGGTTGCAATGCCATCCGTACCTCGCACAACCCTGTTGCGCCGGAGTTTTTAGACCTGTGCGATAAAATGGGTTTCCTTGTAATGGACGAGGCTTTTGATGTGTGGGAAACCAAAAAAGTAACCAACGATTACCACCTGTATTTTGATGAATGGTGGCAAAGGGATGTGATCGGTCAAATACACCGCGACCGCAACCACCCATCGATAGTGCTATGGAGCGCAGGCAACGAGATTCCCGACCAAACTAAGGACAAGGGTGTTGAACTGCTGAAAAACATCCTAACAGTTTACCACGCCGAAGACCCCACAAGGCCTGTTACAACTGCTAATGATGACATTGCTGCCGATAGCGGCCAAACTAAACTTGCCTTTATGGAGGGCGAGGACATTGTTGGATATAATTATGCCAACCGCTGGCACGAACGCCGCGAACTTTACTATTCGCTTGACCATAATGACCACCCTAACTGGAAGATGATAGGGACAGAAAGCGGCCCGATACGCAATGTGCCTGCCTATTCTTTAGGTATGGATAAATCAATGGTTAAGGCCAATTATACATCGGGCATGATAGATGCCGAACAGCTTTGGGAGTTTGTAGCCGTGCATGATTATGTAATAGGTGACTTTATGTGGACAGGCATAGATTACCTTGGAGAAGCCAGGTGGCCGGGCAAAAGCTCATCCTCGGGGCAGATCAGCACCATTAATTTACCAAAAGACGGTTATTATTTTTACCAAAGTCAGTGGACGGATAAGCCGGTACTGCATCTTTTCCCGCATTGGAACTGGCAAGGCCATGAAGGGCAGATTATCCCCGTAGTGGCATATACCAATTGCGATACGGTGGAACTTTTTGTTAACGGAAAATCCTATGGCATAAAAGTACAGGAGTTCCCGCACCAGGGACATTCAGGCGCATGGAATAAATATGCAAAACCTTACGTTGGCGTAACAACCGCCGACCTGCATTTATCGTGGGATGTAGCTTATGAACCGGGTACCATCAAAGCCGTAGGCCGCAAAAATGGCAAGCAGGTAATCGTTGATGAAATACAGACTACTGGAAAGGCCGTTGCTTTACGGGTATCTGCCGACACAAGTGCCATTAGCGCTGATAGCAAAGATGTTGCTTTGGTGCATGTTGATATTATTGATGCTCAAGGAAACATTGTGCCCGATGCAGATAACCTGGTAAGCTTTACCATAAGCGGAACAGGGAAAATATTAGGTGTAGATAACGGCGACCCGCGTGATGATACTGCATTTAAACAAACCTCGCGTAAAGCGTTTAACGGGCGTGTTTATACAGTGGTACAAGCTGATGGGAAACCGGGAGGCATTAATTTAACTGTCCAGGCTGAAGGTTTAAAACCGGCTTCGGTTACTATAAATGTTCAACAAAGTAACACTGCAGTAATGGCTTTTGAAGATTTAAAATAGCTAAAAATATAGATATAATGGCTTGGCCAAGCCATTATATCTCCTTTACATCACCCCCATTTATCCAACCTTCATTACCATTGGCAAGCCTTATTTTCATCCAGCCGTTGGTGTTATCTAAAATATCCACCTTTGTACCGTCGTGTATCACAAACAGGGTGTTTGATTTATCAACCGGGCCGCTTTTTACTGTAGAAGAATTGCTAAAAACGATGGCCTGCCGGTGACTGGTAAAATAATCCGTCTGCATAATTGCCATGAACACTATTATAATCCCTAATAAAAACAGTGCTATCGAACCATAAAAAGAAGATTTTTTGATTGCAACCGAACCGGTAAAAAAATAAACAACCAATATCGTGGAAGCCAATAAAACGAGGATGATACTAAGTACAGATAACGTGCCAACCGAAAAGCTTAAAATAAAAGCCTTCCACCAGTTGGCAAGGAAAAATGTGGGCGCCTCGTCTATTTTATCAGTAGTTTTTGAATTGGCAAAGCGGATATTGTAGTTTATATCATCATCGTTCGGGGCAAGCCTATGGGCTTTTTCGTAGTAAAGCAGTGCTGACGGTATATCATCCAATTTGTAATAAGCGTTGCCCAGGTTAAAATAAAGCGCCACCGACTGATAACCTTCATCTACAATTTTTTGATAATCGGCAGCAGCCTCTTTGTACTGACCTTTAGAATAATAATAATCGGCCATAAGTTGCTTATTGCCAAATGATAAAAATGGTAATACAGCCAGTATAAAAACATAGAATATCTTTTTCATGCTGTTAAATTTCATTTTCAATATCGTTAATGATACCTTTTGCCTTTTCAAAAACTTCCTGTTGCGATATATGCGTAACCGGTGCATAACGCGCCATTTCACAAAGGTCGAGCGTATCCAGCAGGCGGGTTACCAATTGTTCGCTCACTGATCTTGCCTTTAACGCGGCAGCAATAGTCTCCCTGTCAAGGTCGGCATATTGAATATTCAGCTTATCACTCAAATAGCCGTACAGTCCCTTAAAAATATCCTCATAAAAGGCTTTTGTATTATTTGCCTGCAGCTGCAATTGTGCATTGGCTAAATGTTTAGCCGCTATTTTGCCTGCACGCCTGCTTTTTACTTTAACAATGTCGCTATTGGTTTTGATGAGCCAGTTGCGGTACTTATACGCGCCAAAACAGAAAACAGGGCCGATCAAAAGCAACGCGTAATACCCAAATGAGCCAAAAAATTCTTCGCCGGGTTTGCTAAAATTGTTATCAACGGTTTTTATATAGCGGATATCTTTACCAAGCAATTTAATATCCTGCTTCCCGGCATCCGAAAATGCAGTTACATTGCTTTCGGACGTCCCTTTATCAACTTTGATATGGAAACCTTTCGAAGTAAGCGTGAAGTACCTGCCTGTGGCTGGGTTAAAGTAGGAGAATTTTAGCGGCTCGATATTATAATCGCCCTGGTGGCGCGGGATCAGCAAATAATTATAAAACCGGCTGCCCGATACACCGTTTTCGCTATTGGTGACCGTATCAGTTATTTTAGGGTCGTATTTTTCAAAATCTGGAGGAAAAACCGTACTCAATGTTTTTAGTAGCTTAATATTTCCCGAACCCGTAACCTTTACTTTGTAGTTTAGCGCATCATTGGCCTTTAGCTCTGTTTTATCTATCGATGCATCTATTTTAAAGCTGCCTACTGCGCCGGTAAAACTATCCGGCTTACCGGTATCGGGTAATGGCTTTACATGAATAATTACCGGCTTGCTTTTAACAACCACCTTTTCATCCTTATATGAACCGCCAAAAAACTGCTCCATCGGATCGTTTGATGGTACCTGCACCCTTGCAACAAAGGTCATTCCTAATGGATCAACGGTCAGGTCGCCGGAATGCTCGGGGAACAAAATGGTTTGTTTAATATCCGCCACATGATAAGCGACCCCATTTACATTTTCAACATGCATTTGCACCTGTTGCTGCGGACTTTTAATGTCCTCGTTCCAAAACCCATTCAGATCGGGCAGGTTATCTACCTGGTAACTTACAATATTCACCCTTGTATATAACCTGTAATTAAGGGTCAGCTGTTCGCCCTGGTAAACGTTTGTTTTATCAACAACCGCCCTCATAAAAAGCGACTTTGAAAGGTTTGCAGCGCTGGTCGCCGGGATATTATCATTGCCCCCACTGCTTTGCGCCTGGTTATTTTGCGGCACGGCCCTGCCTTTTACTACCTTTATTTTGATAGGGTTTGTAGTCAGCCTGTGCCCATTGGCTATTACTGTGGCAGACCCGATTGTAAATTCCCCTTCCTTTATCCCCATCAGGATGTAACTTAGGGAAATGGTCTCGGTAGTAACGCCGTTTATCGAAGTCATGCTGGTTGATTCGTTTGGCCCCGACAAAACCTGGAAGCCGCCGAAGTTTGGCGGCGTATAACTTGACGCATTACCGTTTACCGTAAAATCAACCTGGAATTGCTCGCCCGTGCCCACTACATTTTTACTTACCGAAGCTGTAAATTTTACATCCTGGCTGAACGCTTTTGCAGCAGCAAACAATAAAATTGACAATATGAAATGTTTTAATTTCATTTTTTTAATTGCAGGATACCTTTTTTAATATTTATTTGTACAGGGGCGGATGTTAACCGCAACCCTTCAACTTCTACCGAAGCGGGACCAATGATAAATTCACCATCTGTTGTAGCCTTCAAGTCGTAAGTATAAGATGTTTCCGAAGAAGTTTTACCTTGGATCGATTCCACGTTTTTCGATTCATTTGGCCCATCTACCACCTGGAAACCTTTGAAATCCGGGGGGACAAAGTTATCGCCGCTGCCGTTCACAACAAATGTTATTTTAAAAACATCCCCGGTGCCAGCCTCGTTGCGGCTTACTGATGTAGTAAACTTTCTGTCGCTGGTTGTGCCGGGTGCTATTTCGGCATTGGTTTTGATCACTTGCTGTGCCGTATACTGCTGTTGAAGCCCGGCAGGTGCTTTTATCACTTTTATTTTTATTTCACGGGTTATTAAGGAGCGATTTTCTCCGACTACTAATATTGCAGGGTCGATAGTAAACCTGCCTTCTTTTAACCCAACCAGGGTATAGGTGTATGACTTGCTGACGGTGGTTTTCCCGTTGATCGAAACCATACTGGTTGATTCATCTGCCCCCGACAAAACTTTAAAATCCCTAAAGTTAGGTGCCAAAAAAGCCGCGGTATCACCATTTACTTTGAAATTAACCTGAAATTGCTCACCAATGCACACTTCGTTTTTACTTACCGAGGCTGTAAATTTTACATCCTGGGCAAATAACAGCCGGAAGCCGAATAGCAATATTGTTAATATGAAATATTTAATTTTCATTTAATTATCAGTTGATTGAGTTGGATTAGGTGAGTGGTTGATTAAGTCAGTTTCCTTTTTTAACCTAATCAACCACTCACCCAATCAACCATTCACCACCCATCACCAATCTTTAGTAATATTCTTCTTCCCCCCCTGGAATTTTTTATTCTTCAGTTTATCCTGGGTTTGTTTTTCGTCATTATTCAAGGCATCGAGCATCCGTTCAGCATCTTCCTTCGATAATTTATCAGGCTGCTTCTGGTTTTGCTGATCTTTTTTGTCCTGGTTTTGCTTGTCCTGATCTTTTTTATTTTGGTCCTGTTTATTCTTATCGTCCTTGTTCTTATTGTCTTTATTCTGCTGGTTATTTTTGTTTTGCTGATTTTGCTTATTTTGCTGTTGCTGCTGTTGTTTCAGTTTCTCCTGCGCATAGGCCAGGTTATACCGTGTCTGGTCATCATTAGGGTTATTAAGCAACGATTTTTTATAAGCTTCAACACTTTCTTCCAGCTTCTTATTCTCTAATAGCGAATTGCCCATATTGTGATAAGCGGCAGCTGTTACTTCTTTGTTGTTTGCCGTGGCAGCAAGCTTATTGAACTGTTCGCTTGCATCTGCAAATTTCTTTTGCTTATACAAAGCATCGCCAAGATTAAAATTGCCGGGGACGTTCTTATCCTTCTTTTCAACCGAGTTCCGGTATTCAGCCTCGGCCTCTTTATATTTTTGTTGCTGGTAAAGCTCGTTCCCTTTATGGATGTACCTTTTCTCCTGCGCCAAAAGGCAGTATCCCGGCAGTAAAAATAACAGGATGATGATTAATTTTTTCATGTGTTTTTTACCTCGAATAGTTTTAAGCCACTCAACCTTAAACTTTTACGGTTTGAGATAAAGAATTCAACAATTAACAGCAAAAATGCAAAACCCAGGAAGAACTGGAAACGGTCTTCAAAATCTTTAAAAGTCTTGCTGTCGTAGGTTTTGCGTTGCACTTTATTCACCTGGTCCATCACTATATTAAGCCCGCTGTTGGCATTTGTAGCGCGCACGTAAGCGCCTTTGCCGGCAGCGGTTATCTCCTTACACATATCCTCGTTCAGCTTGCTGATAACCGTATGCCCGGTACTGTCGGTATGAAAACCAACCTCTTTTCCGTTTTGATAAATTGGGATTGGCGAACCATTAGCCGAACCCATCCCGATAACGTTTACCATTACATCCTGTCCGGCGGCATATTTTGCTGATGATACCGCATCATCCTCGTGATTTTCGCCATCGGTAATAATGATCATCGCCTTTCCTGTGCCGTCTTTAAAATCAAAGGATTTCATACCCAGATCAATAGCCGCACCTATCGCCGTCCCCTGCGTAGGCACCATATTGGTGTTAATGGTATTTAAAAACAGTTTGGCTGCCGAATAATCAGTAGTAATTGGCAATTGCACGTATGCTTCGCCTGCAAAAACTATGATGCCTATACGGTCATTGTGGAGGTTGTCTATCAATTGCGCAATGGCTTGCTTGGCATTTTCCAAACGGTTGGGCGGCATATCCTGCGAAAGCATACTGTTTGATACATCAAGCAATATCATCAGGTCGGCGCCTTTGCGTTTTTCTTCTTCCATTTTGGAGCCTATCTGCGGGTCGGCAGCGCCTATCAGCAAAAAAGCAAAAGCTACTGTAAACAAAATAAATTTAAGCCATGGCCTGGAGAACGATACCTGCGGCATCATCGCCCCAACAACCGTTTTATCGCCCAACGAGGCAACCGCGCGTTTTTTCCACCTGCTTACCGCGATAAAAAGCAGCACCAAAACCGGGATAGCTGCCAATCCCCATAAAAATTCTATATGTGCAAAACGTAGCATTATGTTAAAGCCCCCTTAAGCAATGTATTTTTTAACCCAAACTCCAACAACAAAAGGCATAAGGCAATGATGGCAAACGGCAAAAACATCTCTGTTTTTTTGTGGTATTGCGTTACATCAATTTTGGCCTTTTCCAGTTTATCTATCTGTGTGTAAATGTGTGATAAAGTTTCATTATCCGTGGCCCTGAAATATTTACCGCCGGTTATATCTGCAATTTTTGTTAGTGTACCCTCGTCCACATCCACCTTCATATTCTGGTATTGAACACCGTACGGGGTTGGCACAGGGTACGGGGCGTAGCCATGTGTACCGATGCCTACCGTGTAAACCCGGATGTTAAAATCTTTGGCAATTTCGGCAGCTGTAAGCGGTGGTATGGAGCCTGTATTGTTAGATCCATCAGTGAGCAGGATAATAACTTTGCTTTTCGCCTCGCTGTCCTTAAGCCGGTTAACGGCAGTAGCCAGTCCCATGCCTATCGCTGTCTGGTCTTCTATCATACCATACTTTACATCTTTAAAAAGGTTGATCAGTACGTCATGGTCGATAGTTAACGGGCATTGGGTAAAGCTTTCGCCGCTGAAGATCACCAGGCCAATGCGGTCATCAGGCCGGTTTTTGATGAAATCGATGGCGATATTTTTACCGGCCTCCAGCCTGTTTGGCTTAAAATCTTCGGCAAGCATACTGCCCGATATATCAGAAGCTATCATGATATCGATACCTTCGGTTGTACTGTTTTGCCAGCTTAACGACGACTGCGGCCTGGCCAACGCAACAATTAAAGCAGCAACTGCCAGCGACCGCAATACAATCCCCGAATGCCTCAACTTTGGAATTATGCTTTTTACCGGCAGCGAAAACCCTTTTACTGCCGATACGCTTAAATAGCCCTGCAACTTTTGTTCACGCCAAATGTAATAAGCCACCATGATGGGTATGAAGATCAACAACCAGAAAAACCCCGGGTGGGCAAACTCAATATCACTAAACATCGGCTTTCACTCCTTCCTTATTCTTTGGTAGTTCGTCCTGTTGTGTAGCTGATACAAACCGAATGGCATTATCCATGCATTGCTCATTTTCAGGCGGCAATGGTTTTTCTTTTGCAAATTTCACCAGGTCGGATAGTACCAATATGTCTTTTAATATTTTTCTGTTTTCGGCAGTGATGGAGATCCGCTTTAAGCTGTCGAATATCTCATCGGTAGTTTTTTCGTGCGTTTTTATCACGTACCTTTTTTCAAGATATTCGCGTAGGATATCGCTCAGCTCAATGTAATATTGTTTGATCTCGCCCTCTTGCCATAGCTTCCGCTCGCGCAGTTCTTTTAGTTTGTTAATAGCGATAACATGAGGCGGCAAACCGGGTTGCTCTACTGCTTCAACCACAACTTCTTTTTTAGGCCGTTTAGTTAAATACCATATTAAACCGATGATACCTAAAACTACCACTACTCCCAGCGCCACCCATAGCCAGTTATCTTTCAGCCAATCCAAAAAAGTATAGCTTACGGCCAATGGCTGTTTTATATCATAAATAGCTTTCGTGGTGTCAACTTTTACGGTTTCAACCTGTAACGTCAGCTCATTGGTTTTTAAAACGCCGCCGGGCGTGCCAACAGAAAATGGTGGAATAGTATAAGTGCCTGCATCAAAACTGGTAATGGTATAGCTTTGTATAACCGTGATGTTGCCGGGGTCGCTTTTATCCGTTGTGGTATCGGCCTTGCCAACATTTACTATTTGCACTTTGCTCACCAGCGTATCGGCCAGTTTTGGGAAATCCACATGCTGTTTGGCAGGCTGGTGAACGCTCAGGAAAAGCTTGGTCTGGTCGCCAATCCTGATGGTATATTGCTTCAATTTAGCTTCCACCTGTATGTTTTGTGCGCCGGCCTTATAAACAAAGCCGCATAAAAGCACAAAAACCAGGGTATAATTAAAAAACCGGTGCTTCATTTTATCTTCTTCTCTCCCGCTTTTTAAATAATGTCATTAATGGTTTTACGTATGATTGATGTGTACCTATATCCGTAGCATCAACGCCCGATCTGCTGAAAACTTCCTTCAAACGGGCGTTCCGTTTTAAAGCATCCCAAACAAAGGCCTCGCGCACTTTTTTATCGCCGGTATTTACCCAGGTTACCATGCCGGTTTCTTCATCCTTTACGGGGATCAGCCCCAAATCCGGGAATTCTTCTTCGTGCTTATCAAAAAGCCTTAAAGCGATAATGTCGTGCTTTTTATTGGCAATTTTTAGCTGTGCCTCAAACTCAGGGCTCATAAAATCCGAAATAATAAAGGCGGTACACTTTTTTTTGATGGCGCTGGTAAAATATTTCAACGCTTCGGCCACATCGGTACCTTTGTTTTCAGGCTTAAAGTCAATCAATTCCCTGATGATCATCAGTATATGGCTGCGGCCTTTTTTTGGAGGGATAAATTTCTCAATCTTATCGCTAAAAAATATCACGCCCACTTTATCATTATTCTGTATGGCCGAAAAAGCAAGTACCGCACATATTTCGGTTGCCAGGTCTTGTTTTCGCTGTATTTGAGTACCGAAGTTTTCCGATCCGCTCACATCCATCAGTAGCATTACGGTAAGCTCGCGTTCTTCATCAAAAACTTTAACATAAGGATGGTTAAAACGGGCGGTAACATTCCAGTCGATGGTGCGTATCTCATCGCCTACCTGGTATTCGCGCACCTCGCTAAAAGCCATGCCCCTGCCTTTAAAAGCAGAGTGGTATTCGCCCGAAAACAGGTGATTGCTCAGCCCCCGGGTTTTTATCTCTATCTTCCTTACTTTTTTAAGCAGCTCTTTTGTGTCTCGTGCCATAATTTCGCCTCACCTAAATCCTCTCCAAAGGAGAGGACTTTAAATTTTCTTATGGTACCTCAACCGCGTTTAATATTCCTGTTATAATATCTTCCGATGTCATGTTTTCGGCTTCGGCTTCATAAGTAAGGCCGATACGGTGCCTTAAAACATCATGGCAAATTGCCCGCACATCCTCGGGGATCACATAGCCCCGGCGTTTAATAAACGCATAAGCTTTTGACGCCAGCGCCAGATTAATACTTGCCCTTGGCGATGCACCAAAGCTGATGAGGTTTTTATAGTTCGATAATTTGTATTGCTCAGGATAACGGGTAGCGAAAACAATATCGATGATATATTGCTCTATCTTTTCGTCCATATACACTTCCCTTACCACTTTGCGCGCCCTCACGATATCTTCCGGTGTAACCACCTGGACAGGTTTTAACATACCCTGCGGCGCTATGTTGGCGCGGATGATGCGTTTTTCTTCTTCTTTATTTGGATAACCGATAACTACCTTCAGCATAAAACGGTCGACCTGGGCTTCGGGCAGCGGGTAGGTGCCTTCCTGCTCTATCGGGTTTTGCGTGGCAAGTACCAGGAAAGGATCGGGCAGTTTAAAGGTATTATCGCCGATAGTTACCTGGCGTTCCTGCATGGCCTCAAGCAATGCGCTTTGTACCTTCGCAGGGGCGCGGTTAATCTCATCGGCCAGTATAAAGTTTGAGAAAACAGGGCCTTTACGCACGATGAACTCTTCTTTCTTCTGGTTATAGATCATCGTACCCACCAAATCCGCAGGCAGCAGGTCGGGCGTGAACTGGATGCGGCTGTAATCGGCCTTAATAGTTTTTGAAAGGGTGTTTATCGCCAGCGTTTTGGCCAGACCGGGCACACCTTCCAGCAGGATATGGCCATCGGCCAGTAAACCTATCAGCAGGCGCTCCACCATATATTTCTGGCCGACAATAACCTTGTCCATCTCTAATTTTAACAGATCGACAAAGGCGCTTTCACGCTGTATCATTTCGTTAATGGCCCTTATATCAGTCGAATACGATGTGCTCCCTGTAGGGGCATCCGTTGCAAGCTGCCCTGTATTATTATTTATATCTTCCATGTAACCTTATTATTTTTTTTCGAGAGGCAAACTTAAAAAAGAAGTGCTTTTTTTCAAAAGCAAAAATGCACTTCTTAAATGTTAAAATTTGTTAAATTTAGGTGGGGTGGGTTGGAAAGGTATCTCTTAATATACAGCGGGTAAAGATGTGATTCAAATTAAGAGATTAATCCTTCAAAGGTTTATTTTGATTGATAAGCTATTATTAATAGCAGCAATTCTATTCATTGCATCTTTTTTAGCCGTTTTAAAAGCTGATACGATTAATATAATTACGCCTATTAAGGCAAGGGATGCTATACAATAGTTAAAATGACAGCATTCATTTCTTTTCGTATTTAATAACTCAAATACAATATACTACCAAGTTAACAAATAGTTGCAAAATAAAATTTGCTTTTCATTTTTTAGTATTAATTCAGGTACAGACATCACAATTGGGATAAGGTAAGGCAACCATATATGAGTTGGGACAAGATGAAAAATTCAATCTTGCCATGCTGTTAAAATGCCATTATCAAAGTAAAGGTAATGGCCATCGGGATAGACCCATTGTTCATGAGAATGAGTAGCAAATACAGTTCGATTAATTTTATTTGGCTCACCCCAAGAATATTTTGCCATTTCTTTTGTCATCCCTATTTTTATATATCCGGCAGATATTAAATTCGCCATTTTTAAACCATATTTATTAATAAGAAATTTTCTTTTTAATAAGCTTTCTTTAATGGTGGTTAAACTATCAGATACTTCTTTTTGCCTTTCAATTTTTTTATCTTCTTCTCCAATTTCTTTTAAATCATAGTCATGAATATAAACAGTATCACCTTTGTAAACAGTAGTCCAAACATCACTTAATAGTATATTGTCAGTTTTGTACTTAAAAATTACGATGGTATCCCCTGGTTTATTTATCATTGGCATCATGTGCCGCAATTCACTATCTGCATAACATATGATATATGACTCATTTGCACGTATTTTTCTTTTTTGAGCGTTGGCACTCGAAAATATAGCCACCCACAATGCGATTATAATATAGGTTATTTTGTTCATTACGATAAAGTTAACAATTAATCGTAAATTTGTTGCACAAGAAAACCCTGTAAACCTATTATTGCTCATGAGGCACCTCTAATGAGAAGGTTGATTTACAAGTACGAATTATTATTAACTTTACAATATGAAAAATACTACAAAGTCATTCAATGACAACGAAATCATCCAAAGCGTTTGGAATAATTTTAAAATTGAATTACGAAGAGTTAGCGGCGATTTTGTCGTTTGGTACGCCCCTAATGGGCACAGTCATGCCAAGGTTAAAGAAATAAACCAATTCATAATAGCATTAATAAGTTAATTTCTTTGTCCCAACTCATATATCGTTATCAGAATTTAAGAACCAATAATAGGTGATGGTATTCTGAAGTATAATTCTCTTCAAAGTTATCTCGAATAAAGGAATTTATATTATCCATAACTCCGACACAGCTTTCATTTAGTTTGGCTAATAGCGTTATGTGCTTATCCATACTTAATAGGTTCAGTTCAACCTACCCAAACCTCCAAATTTAAGATTTAGTTTACACAAGAAAATTTGTAGGTTTATGCCTATGCAAGAAGAAGTTTACAAAGTAATTGACGATTATCTTTTATGGCTAAAAGACAATTCAGGCAGGGCGCCAATTCATAAAATAAAACACATTGACAGTAAGGTAAAGACAAATGCAATACTGTTAATGAAAAAATATGAATTAATTCATTACAAGCACCCAGATGAATCAAAATCATTAATAGAGATTACTCTAAATGGAGAAAAATCAATTGATGTAGGTGGGATTAAAAATTACATTGAAGAATATGAAAACAAACACATTAAATCAAGCATTCATATAGGGCACAACATACAGGGAAATGTCATTCATTCTGATTTATCACAAGGTAATAGTCTAAATAAAGAGGTAAAAACAATAAATCCACCTAATAAAACTTCCAGAAACCCTACAATAGAAAAATGGGGGCTTTGGGTCGCTATAATAGTAGGCTTAGCAACGATATTAGCCAGTTTAAAAACCTGCGGGATAATCAAATAACCTTACTTATATATCTATATGTCATTGCCCGAAAAGAGGGTTAAAAAAGCAATTTACTTCATTCTCAACGTCCCATCGGGACGTCTGGTCGGTAGAAAAAAAACAATAAAAAAGCTAAACGCGTTCCATCGGAACGCCTGGTGAATTTGCGAGAATTTATATTCCACACAAACCAATTGCCCCCTTTATTTTCCCAAAAAACAAACCTTATATTTGCCTCAAATTATTATTTATGCAGCTTATAAAACAATATGTGGAGCAACACAAACAACGCCTTTTGGATGAGTTGTTCGACCTGTTGCGCTTTCCATCCGTTAGCGCCGACCCTAAATACAAAAACGATATTTTAAAAACAGCCGATTTTGTGGCGCAAAAACTGCGCGATGCCGGGGCTGATAAAGTAGAAGTGTGCGAAACAGCCGGTAACCCTATTGTTTATGGCGAAAAGATAATTGACGCATCAAAACCTACGGTACTGGTTTACGGTCACTACGATGTGCAGCCACCCGACCCGCTTGAGTTATGGAAAACGCCGCCGTTTGAGCCAACCATACGCGATGGTAAAATTTATGCCCGCGGCGCCTGCGATGATAAAGGCCAGTTTTATATGCATGTGAAAGCATTTGAGCTGATGATACAGACCAATACCCTGCCCTGCAATATCAAATTTATGATAGAGGGCGAAGAGGAAGTAGGCTCATCAAACCTGGGCATTTTTGTAAAGGCAAATAAGGCAAAGCTGAAGGCTGATGTGGTATTGATCTCGGATACCTCGATGATCAGCATGGAACATCCTTCGCTGGAAACCGGCCTGCGTGGTTTATCTTATGTGGAAGTTGAAGTAACCGGCCCCAACCGCGACCTGCATTCGGGCGTGTACGGCGGCGCTGTGGCCAACCCTGCAACTATACTGGCCAAAATGATAGCATCATTGCATGATGAAAACAACCACATCAGTATTCCCGGCTTTTATGATAATGTGGTTGACCTGACGTCTGATGAAGGCAAAGCCCTTAACAATGCCCCATATGATGAGGCAGAATACAAAAAAGACCTTGATGTTGAAGAACTTTGGGGCGAAAAAGGCTATACCACGTTTGAGCGCACCGGCACCCGCCCTACCCTCGAGGTAAACGGCATTTGGGGCGGTTATATCGGCGAAGGCGCAAAAACGGTGCTGCCATCAAAAGCCAACGCAAAAATTTCGATGCGACTGGTACCCAACCAAACTTTTGAAGAGATAACCGAACTTTTTACCAATCATTTTAAAAAGATAGCGCCAAAATCGGTAAAGGTAAAAATAACCCCGCACCACGGCGGCGAGCCGGCCGTTACCCCTACCGACAGTGTAGCCTACCGCGCAGCCCAAAAAGCCATTGCCGAATCATTCGGCAAAGAGCCAATACCAACCCGCGGCGGCGGCAGCATACCAATTGTAGCCTTATTTGAAGCCGAACTAGGACTAAAAACCGTATTGATGGGCTTTGGCCTTGATAGCGATGCGCTGCATTCTCCCAACGAAAAGTATGACATTTTTAATTACTATAAGGGGATCGAGACGATACCTCTGTTTCATAAATATTTTACGGAACTGTACCGGGATTAAGGGGATTTATGGATTAATGAGATGATAGTTCAAAAATCTGGGAAATCTGTCAAATCCATTAATCGCGGTCTGTGTTTTGCGGAGCTGTACCAGGATTAAGGGGATTTATGGATTAATGAGATGATAGTTCGGGATGGGTGTCCGGCATTAAGGGATTTTATGGATTAATGAGGTCAAAAATCTGAAAAATCCTTAAATCCCCTTAATTCCGGTCACATTTTGCCAAAAACGCTTCATCTGCATTAGCCCCAATCCCCGGCGCATCCCCAATGTTTAATTTATACCCATCATACGTAACGCCGCCAATGCATGGATCTTCCAGGTGCCCGAGCATGCAGGTATCCATATCGTAAAATTTAATATTGGGACTGGCATAAACAAAATGCAGTTTGGCGCTCAGGGCGATCCGGCTTTCGAGCATGCCGCCCATCATACAGGCTATGCCCTTTTCAGCGGCAAGGTCGTGGATCTGTTTTGCTTCGTAAATACCGCCTGACTTTGCCATTTTGATATTAATATAATGGCAAGATTTGCTATTGATCTGCTTACGGGCATCATGGTGGTTATAAACGCTTTCATCCGCCATAATTTTTACCGGCGAAAGCTGCATCAGGTTGGGCAGGCGGTCATCGTACCAGGTGCGCATGGGTTGTTCGCAAAATTCAATGTCGTATTTGCCCAGTGCCTGTAAAGCAAAAAACGGCATCGTCAAAATCCCAGCCCTGGTTGGCGTCTATACGTATTTTTAAATCCTGGCCAACGGCTTCGCGTATTTGTTTAATGCGTTGAACATCTTCCGTAGCATTTTTGCCAAGCTTTACTTTCAGGATATTGGCGCCTGATTGTTTAAATGCCAATGCTTTTTCGGCCATTATTTCCGGGTTGGCTATGCCGATGGTGATATCCGATTCAACCACCCGTTTTTCGCCCCCTAAAAATTTATAGAGCGGCAGGCCGGCATTTTTGGCCGCAATATCATACAAAGCCATATCAAATGCACTTTTAATGGTAGTATTGCCGGCCGTAAAGCTATGCAGTTGCTGCAAACGACCAGGAATATCCAGTGCCTCCTTCCCTTTCCATAATCTGGCAAACTCCAGCGCCATTATTAAACAGGTATCCTGCGTTTCGCCAACGATCATCGGGAAAGCCGAGCACTCTCCCACCCCATAAAAACCCGCATCCGTATGCACCCGGATAAACACATTTTGGGCATGGTCCATAGTCCCGGTGGCTATGGTAAACGGCTCCATCGGGATGCTGAAGCGGTAGATATCGATTTTAGTTATGATGAGTGCCAATTTCT
>Ga0207054_1076_pt1 | contig 31916 bp, 25 predicted proteins | sample Alteio_BWMinCont_60_FD_153288 | JGI IMG/M metagenome (GOLD analysis project Ga0207054, IMG submission 153288) | Enriched cells from forest soil in Barre Woods Harvard Forest LTER site, Petersham, Massachusetts, United States -... | ecosystem: Environmental > Terrestrial > Soil > Temperate forest >... | reverse complement strand
ATCAGTCGCTGGAAGATTGGTGATAAAGTTTGCGCCCTGGTATGGGGAGGCGGTTATGCCGAATATTGCAACGTACCCGGCGGCCAATGCCTGCCCATTCCGGATGATTTAACTTTTATTGAGGCCGCATCCCTGCCCGAAACTTTTTTTACGGTGTGGAGCAATGTATTCGACCGCGGCCAGTTAAAACCGGGCGAAAGTCTGCTGGTTCATGGTGGATCGAGCGGGATTGGCGTGGCGGCTATCCAAATGGCAGCAGCAATGGGCAGTACCGTGTATGTTACCGCCGGATCAGATGAAAAATGCAGGTTTTGCGAAAGCCTCGGCGCAGCCAAAGCCATTAATTATAAAACCGAAAACTTTCCCGACCGGATAAAAGAGCTCACCAACGGTCGTGGTGTTGATGTAATATTGGATATGATTGGCGGCGATTATACACCCGGCAACCTGTTAGTATTAGCCGATGACGGCCGCCTGGTGATGATCAATATGATGAACGGCAAAGATGTGGGTATAGACCTTTCGGTAGTGATGCGTAAACGGTTAATCATAACCGGCTCTATGCTTCGCCCAAGGGACGTAGCCTTTAAAAGTGAGATAGCCCGCGGTTTAGAAAAACACATCTGGCCGCTTATCGCCAAAGGCGAAATAAAGGCGATAGTGCATGATATATTCCCGGCAGATAAAGCGGCAGAGGCGCACCGGCTAATGGAAAGCAGCACGCATATGGGTAAAATTGTATTAACCTTTGAGGGGATGTAGAAACCCGATATTTCTCCTCTCCATCATTAAAATCAACCCTCAAACAGGCAAAGTATTGCACCTGCGCAATACAGAAATAATATGTTAAAAAAATCTCCAATTAATATTTTAATATTAACACGGAAATCTTAACTTTGCGGCCTGAAATAGCGGATAAAAGTGTCCTGTCTGTTTTTTAATATTCTTTAAAATATACCAGGTTATATATGCCAAACATTGGAAAAATTTCCCGGATCATCGGTCCGGTAGTTGACGTTAGCTTTGCTGACAATGCCACCCTTCCCAGAATTTATAACGCATTAGAGATCACTAAGGAAAATGGCCAAAAAATCGTTTTAGAGGTTCAACAGCACTTAGGTGAAGACCGTGTTCGTGCGGTTGCGATGGACTCGACTGACGGCTTGTTCCGCGGAATGGACGTTACCGACTTAGGTTCGGCCATTAAAATGCCGGTTGGCGAAAACATCAAGGGCCGCGTGTTTAACGTAGTTGGCGATGCTATTGACGGTATCCCTAACCTGGATAAAACTAACGGCCGCCCAATACACAATACCCCTCCCCGTTTTGAAGATCTTTCAACCGAGGTAGAAGTATTGTTTACAGGTATCAAGGTTATCGATTTATTAGAGCCTTATTCAAAAGGTGGTAAAATTGGTTTGTTTGGTGGTGCCGGTGTAGGTAAAACAGTATTAATTCAAGAGCTGATCAACAACATTGCGAAAGCATACGACGGTTTATCCGTATTTGCAGGTGTTGGCGAGCGTACACGTGAAGGTAATGACCTTTTGCGCGAGATGCTGGAATCAGGCATTATAAAATATGGCGATGCATTTATGCATTCGATGGAAGAAGGCGGCTGGGATTTAACCAAAGTTGATGCAGCAGCGCTGAAGGATTCAAAAGCAACCTTCGTGTTCGGCCAGATGAACGAGCCTCCCGGTGCACGTGCACGTGTGGCGCTTTCGGGCTTAACCATTGCCGAGTATTTCCGCGATGGCGACAGCGAAGGAAAGGGCCGTGATATTCTTTTCTTTATCGATAACATCTTCCGCTTTACACAAGCCGGATCAGAAGTATCGGCGTTATTGGGTCGTATGCCATCGGCAGTAGGCTACCAGCCAACGCTGGCTACCGAGATGGGTATGATGCAGGAACGTATCACTTCAACCAAGCGCGGATCGATCACCTCTGTACAGGCCGTTTACGTACCTGCGGATGACTTGACCGACCCTGCACCGGCAACAACATTTGCCCACTTAGATGCTACAACCGTACTATCCCGTAAAATTGCCGAGCTGGGTATCTATCCTGCGGTGGATCCGTTGGATTCAACCTCACGTATATTGAGCCCAAGCATTTTAGGCGACGAGCATTACAATACCGCTCAGCGTGTAAAAGAAACCTTGCAGCGTTACAAAGAGCTACAGGATATCATTGCCATTTTGGGTATGGATGAGTTAAGTGAAGAAGATAAACTGGTGGTATCACGCGCACGCCGTGTACAACGTTTCCTGTCACAGCCCTTCCACGTGGCCGAGCAGTTTACCGGCTTAAAAGGTGTATTGGTTGATATTAAAGAAACCATCCGCGGCTTTAACATGATTATGGATGGCGAAGTTGACGAATACCCTGAAGCAGCATTTAACCTGGTAGGCAACATTGAAGAGGCTATCGAAAAAGGTAAAAAATTATTAGAAGAAGCGAATGCTTAAATAGATATGAGTATTGAGATATGAGATATGAGATTAGGGACTTTCTGTCTCACATCTCAAATCTCACGTCTCACATCTAAAAACAAAACATGACATTAGAAATTCTTACTCCCGATAAAAAAGTATATGAAGGCGAGGCCACTTCGGTAACGCTGCCGGGTACTATGGGATTTTTCGAAATATTAAATCACCACGCTCCTATTATCTCTACGCTGGAGGATGGCAAGCTAACCGTTCGCGGTGGCAGTGCCGGTAAAGAAGAAGTATTTATGATACACGGCGGTGTGGTGGAATGCTCAAACAACAAAGTAGTGGTACTGGTTGAGGGCATTACCCCAAGATAATTTTTTTTTTTCGATTTTTTTTGCCCGGGCAGGTAACTGTTCCGGGCTTTTTTGTGGAAGAGATTTTTCGTTGATTTGTATAATGAAAAAGCCAAAAAGAACCAATTTATTAAAGGCGCCTGTTTTCAAATTGACTAAGGGGCATCTTAAGATAGTAGAGGAAGAGCACTCCAGGCATGTGAATGGTTTAAGTAAATCTTATACAAGGGAAGAGTCTTTGCAGATTATGCGGGGTGAGCGGGATTACTAACCTTTCAATTTCTCACCATCCTGCCGGGTACAAATAATTGTTTTTGTCCGTCCGGCTACTGGGCAGACATATGATGAACGGGCGGACAACTTATTCACCACCCTGTCATTGCGATACGCCGATAGGCGTAGTGGACAACCGACCGCAGGGAGCTCATTAATACCATTAAAAACAAACAACACATTAATAATCTCTTCGCTATGCATGGCGACGAGGTTGCTTCTTCGCTCCAATGCTCCAGCCAACGCTGCTCATCGCAATGACAAATCTTTTAAGTTTTGTTGTGTCCGTTCGGTTAGGGGATAGAACAGGCGAACAGCTATTAACCCTATTTGTCATTGCGATCCGCCTCTTGGCGGAGTGGCAATCTCTTCGCTATGCATGGCGACGAGTTTGCTTCTTCGCCCCAATGCTCCAGCCAACGCTGCTCATCGCAATGACAAATCTTTTAAGTTTTGTTGTGTCCGTTCGGTTAGGGGATAGAACATGCGAACAGGTATTAACCCTATTTGTCATTGCGAGCGATAGCATGGCAATCTCTTCGCTATGCAAAGGACTATTACGGACAAAAAGGCGTGCCCGAAATTATTATGGTTGAGCCTATGGTATTATAAATTTGCTACGAATGGGGCACGAGTACTCCACGCTTTTGTCGGCGCTGCATACTCGCGCCAGAGGGGGGATATAAAAGATATAATTTAAAGTAATTACAATATTTTAACGTACCAAATGTTGTCATTTAATGGCACTGACAAAATTGTGTCACCTAATTAAAAAATAAACATTTCTATATTTGATTAATCCCATTGCTCCGGGATTATAATTGCAATGTCCTATTGTAATTACTAATTTAATTCTTTTAATTTATAAACTGTAACTTTGTTACCTTTATAAAAATCACATGGAGCCTAAAATAGATATAAATCTTAATGCGCAAGCACCAGTCTTAGATATTCCTACATTAACAAAAGACCAAAATGTACCTAAATTTTATGGTAATGGATTTCAATGCCAAATGACATTAGGAGATTCATCTATAATTGTTAAGCAAAATGAAGTGCCAGTAGCAATGATTTCAATGAGTTTACATGCAATGAAAAGCCTAACTATTCAATTAAATAAAATAATATCATTGTATGAAGGCAGTACTGGACAAACCGTGTTTTCTTTTGAAGAATTAACGCAAAAGTTACAAGAAGCTCAAAAAAAGACTCAAAATAAGTAGGTGATGGAAGTTATTTTTTTAGACAACGAGAATCCTATAACAGGAGTTAGTTTTAATATAGGCGTCACACCTTCACCTATAATTAGCTGGCCTAATGAAAAAAAGGAAAATAAAAATTGGGCAATTGTTGAATATGGTCAATCAGGGGGTATTCGAGCCTTTGAAATAAATTCTGATATTATGGTAAATTTTATAAGTGATTCTACGTTTCCCAGCTCTTTTTTTGAAAAAAAGGAGAATTTATATATAACAGCAATTCGTAACTTCCTTAGAAAGGAAAACTTCTCTGAATTGAATCAATCGTTGCTTAATGAACAAATTACAGAAGATGAATTTGAAAAGCAATTGGATGAATACGAAGATAAATATGTTATTGTGTTAAAAGATGTAAATCAGGATGAAGATGTAAAATTGATTGCACAATTAGTAGAAAAAATTGGGTACGATTTAAGAGATTTTTCTGTAGGCGACATTTCAGAAATGTTTTCTTTAAAAGAAGATCAACTAATATCTAAAGTTAACCTATTACCATCTTTGTAATAAATGGCTAAATATCAAGCTGCTGGAGATTCAATAGAATGTGAAAAATCGAGTATAGAAGTTAGATATATCAGTAACTCGCCATTTGCTACTAAGTTAGAAGGCTATGAGGGTAGACTATACAAATATAAAACTAATACCAGGACTTTGATAACTATAGAAAAACAGTTATCGCCTAACAAAGACGGAAAAATAGTTGGTAAAATAAACGAAAATTCAAAAGTAGATATTGGTGATTTGTTGGATGCGTATGGTGTTGAAATTTATTTAGCTAAACAACTAAAGAACTTGGCTTATAAATCAAACGCTTCAAATGTTCATGGGGCGCAAGTTACGCAAGTCAATGCTTTTACATATGCCATTATAACAGCCCCTTGGAAATTTCTTACAGAAGGGAAGTTATTAATATCTAAAAATTAGATATTAATAAGTTTTTTCTTAGCACTATCAGAAACGACACGCCTTATTAGTGCATAAACCTCCTCCGCTACCGCAAGCGTCCCGCTTGTGGAGGCTACGTGCGGGCTTGTTTTGTTCATTACCTGTCTATTTACCACAAGCGGGGCGCTTGCGGTAGCAGGGGTCAATCTGCGCGGGGCTCAAGCACATCAAGCAGCACAGCGACTACTTCTATTCCTCCTCCTCCCCACTATCCACCCCATCCCACATTTTAATCACCATAATATCAGGATCATCCTCCAACGGTGCCAGGTCACGGGTTTTGGTGATGTGGAGTTGGTCGTTTTCATCGGCGCAGAGCTGGTACTCCAGTTCGCCGGGTATGTGGCCGTTGAGGATGGTGCCGGGTGGTATGCCAAAGTGCTGTAGAATGGTCAGGATAGTGCGCCCGGTGGCTGTTAAATCGTAAAGGGTTTCATCTGCTTTGGCTTTAAGGGCCTGCGCGTTGCGGTAATAGCTGATGATGGCATCTATTTCAGCCAAATTAGTTTGCCCGCTATACAGCGGCGCATTGGCCAGCACCGTTTGCAGGCGCGCTTCGCGCCGGGCCAACAGCTGGGTGAGTTTGTAGTATCGGCTGCAATAGGCCATGAGTTCGCCGGTCATGTTTTTTGGTTTAATGGTTTACTATAAGTTAGGTAGCAGTGGCTGTTGCGGTAGCAGTTGTTTTGATGCCGAGATCGCAGTTATTGGTTGCCATCTTCTAACTGCCACTGCTTCCTGCAACTGCTACTCCCTACTGCAACTGCTACTCCCCCTTCCCACTCATCTCCATCCACTCCCCAATCCATCGGTCGGCCATGTCGGCGCCGTTGGCGCGTTCTTGGGGCGTTGCGGTGCGTTCCATTTCCTGGTGTACGGTAAAGTTGGCGGCCGGCATCTTGTAGTTGAGGCTGCGGGCGCAGTCCTTCCAGTGGTGATAGGCGCCAACATCGGGGAAGAGCAGAACTTCACGGTTTTGCAGCACCCGGCATTTATCCTCATCCAGCCCGTGCAGGCTGCCCGCCGCCAGCCAAATAAACTGCGGCATCATGATACTGGCCATTACCGCCGTCTTTTCGCTTTCGGCAATGGCGATGGTGGCACTGGTATCGGCGTTAAGCAGATGTTCGCCGAAGAGGCATTGTTTTAGAAGGAAGTTTGCAGTTGGCGGTGCGCAGTTTGCAGTTGTTTGGCTGCCTACTGCCGACTGTTTACTGCTAACTGGCAACTGCCCACTGCAAACTAAACGGTGCGCCCAGGCAACATGATTAAACGGCTCTTTCACCCGTTTGCAGGTATCTTTGTTGTACAGCATAATTTTGCCGGTGCGGATGCGTCCCTGCTGGTCCACCTGCCAAAAAACGGTTGCGCCGGGCCAATGGTTGGCCGTGCCGATATGATACCGTTCGGCAGCTTGCAGGGCAGTTTCCCAGCCATAAACTTCGGCCAAAAACAGGATAAAGTTATTGTGGATATAGGCCCTTTGCATTAGGCTCGCGGTTAACAGCGAGGTGTGCAGCTGGTCGTACGTGCGGTTGTCGGCCGCGGTTGTAGCACGGTACGCAGGTGCAGGGCGGGGCTGGCCGGCAAAGTATTGTTTCGGCGTACAGTGGTAGCCGCATTTATCTTCGCGGTCGCAGCGGCCCACATGGTCGGCAAGGTATTGGCCGGTTTCCAGGTCGATGTAGCGTTTAAAGGTTTTGTTGCGGTGCCCGCATTCGGGGCAGCGGAAGCGGCTGTGCGGACCAGCATAGGGTTGCAGGATGAAGCGGTGGGGATGGTTCATTGGGTTATTGGGTCATTGGGTCATTGGAGCATTGGAGCATTTGCGCTAAACAATCTGTCATTGCGACGAGGTTGCTTCGTTGCGCCAACGCTTTGTCCCTATGCTGCGCCTCGCAATGACATGGTGGTGAAGTTGAGGCTGGTTAAAAGTTTGTCCGTTTGTTTGGTAGCACCCATCCCCCGAACAAACGGACAACATCAGGCTTTGGCGGTATGGGCCTTCAGCAGGCGGTCGACCTTTTGAAAAGATATGCCCATCTCATTTGCAATCTCGCGCAGGGTTTTGCCTTCCAGCTTCAGTTGTGCCGCCTGTTCCATCTCGGTGTCGCTCAACCTGGAACTGGGTTTGCGTAAATGATCAATCTCATTGCCATAACCGGAAAATTCAAACTGCAAAAAGTTTTGGGGCTTGCTTACCGTGCAAAGGCAAATATTGCTGTAGCCGTACACCTGCTCGGTATTGCGCTGTTTGATTTGCTTGAGATAGCGCAGCCGGGTATCGGTGCTGCTTTGGCCGATGGTAAAGGCACTGTCGCAAAAGTTCATCAGCATTTTACTGCCCTGCAAATCATTGCCGGTTATCTGCTGACTCAAATCGCGTTTGGGCGTATGTGCCAGGGCCAACATGCTCAGGCCATATTGGTTCTTTAAAGCCTTTAAATGCTTCATCAGGCTCAGGGCATTTTTAGCCTGCTCGGTTTCGTTGCGCAGGTAAGTAAGGTTATCCACAATCACCACCTTTACGCCGGTTTGTACAATGGCACGCTCCAGCGCTGCAATGAGGTATTCGTCAAAATTGTTAAAGCCTTTGGGCAGCTCGGTACAGGTGTTAAGCTCGGCACGGTAAAAGTCGTCGCGAAAGGGATGATGGTTTTGATAGTTATCTGAGTAACGGCTCTCAAACTGCTTATCTGTCAGCTCAAAATCGCAATACAAAATAGGTTGTGGCCGCGACTCGACGGCAAACGGCTGCATAGCCTCGCCGGTATTAATGCTATTGCCGATCTGCACCGCAAGGATGGATTTGCCGAGGTTACTGTCCGCAAATAAAATGCATAGCTCGCCTTCAAACCAAAACTTACCGAAAAGCATTTTGGGTACTGGTCGTTCACTGGCTTGCTGCATCCAGCCCTTGGCGGTGTTGACGGCGAGCAACTCTTCGGGTTGTTCAAACAGGGTATCTTCGGGCGATACCGTTAATGGCTGCTCATATTGCAGATGAGCGCCGATAGGTGGGTTAAACTTCATGATGGATATAGGGTGTTTTAAATTGAAAATTTAAAAAATACTCCCCCCTCAACCTCCCCTTAACAGGGAGGCTTTGGTCTGCTGTTTGACGGGCAGACTATACAAGCTATGTGGTTGGTTTTGTCCGTTTGTTTGGGGGATGGGTACACCCGAACAAACGGACAAGATTTGGCGGGTTGAAAAACCACCGGGGGATGATGATTAATACAAAGGTAAAGGGGTGGTATGAATAGGGTGGTGACAGTGGTTTGTCAGTGAGGCTTTCCCACCAACTTTTCCACTCCCCTACGCTCTTTTACGCCGAAAATCACGCATTTACTATGCATGCATAAAAAATATACCGAATACCGTTTTAAACTTTGGTATTATTACTTGCAAATTTAATTTGTATAATTAGTATATTTACATAACTTTATATTTAATTATTCGTATTAAACACATTATAATACTTAATTAAAAAAATTGATTTATACTATTGCCAGTTTTTTGGTCGATGTCTATCTTACAAATACCAATTCCTGTATAAAGGAAACCGAATAACAATTAGCAAAAATGAACGCAGCTACTACCGAAGCGATAGAATTAAACAAATATAGTAAGACCCTTACGCAGGACCCTACCCAACCCGCCGCGCAGGCTATGTTATATGGCATTGGCCTGACTGATGACGACCTGAAAAAGGCGCAGGTAGGCGTAGCCAGCATGGGGTATGATGGTAATACCTGCAATATGCACCTGAATGATTTGGCTAAACTGGTTAAACAGGGCATTTGGCAGGAGAACCTGGTGGGCCTGATATTCAATACCATTGGCGTAAGCGACGGCATGAGCAACGGTACCGAGGGTATGCGCTACTCGCTGGTTAGCCGCGACGTTATTGCCGACTCGATAGAAGCCGTATGCGGCGCCCAATATTACGACGGGCTAATTACCCTGCCGGGATGCGACAAGAACATGCCGGGTTCTATAATGGCTATGGGACGATTGAACCGGCCATCGATAATGGTATACGGTGGCACCATCAAACCCGGTCATTGGAAGGGTGAAGATCTGAACATCGTATCGGCATTTGAGGCCCTGGGCAAAAAGATAGCAGGCACCATAACACCCGAGGATTTTATGGGTGTGGTAAAAAACTCCTGCCCAAGCGCGGGCGCCTGCGGGGGCATTTATACCGCCAACACCATGGCAGCAGCTATCGAGGCGTTGGGCATGAGCTTGCCCTACTCCTCTTCAAACCCCGCATTAAGTGATGAAAAACAAGCCGAGTGTTTAGCGGCGGGCAAAGCAATCAAAATATTATTAGAGAAAGACATCAAACCAAGCGATATCATGACCCGCAAAGCATTTGAAAATGCTATGGTGGTAATTATGGTATTGGGCGGAAGCACCAACGCAGTGCTGCACATGATAGCCATGGCAAAAAGCATTGACGTTAAGTTAACACAGGACGATTTTCAACTGGTAAGCAACCGTATACCGGTACTGGCCGATATGAAACCAAGCGGCAAATACATGATGGAGGACCTGCATAATATTGGCGGTGTGCCTGCGGTAATGAAATATTGCCTTAAACAAGGCTGGCTGCATGGCGATTGCTTAACCGTTACCGGTAAAACTGTTGCAGAGAACCTGGCCGAAATACCTGAGCTGGAATTTGATACTCAAAAAATTATACTACCGGTTGAAGCACCTGTTAAGGCTACGGGTCACTTACAAATACTATACGGTAATATAGCCACAGGCGGCAGTGTAGCCAAAATAAGCGGCAAAGAAGGAACTCACTTTGAAGGTCCTGCACGGGTGTTTGACGGTGAGTTTGAACTGATACACGGCATACAAAGCGGCCGCGTTAAAGCCGGCGATGTGGTGGTTATCCGCAATGTGGGCCCTAAAGGCGCACCGGGCATGCCCGAAATGTTGAAGCCAACATCAGCCATATTTGGTGCGGGCCTGGGTAGCTCGGTAGCATTAATTACTGACGGTCGTTTTAGCGGCGGTACGCATGGCTTTGTGGTAGGTCACATCACTCCCGAAGCTTTTGACGGTGGGGCCATAGGCTTAATTAAAGACGAGGATAAGATCATTATTGATGCGACAACTAACCAGATCAATGTGATTTTAACTGATGAAGAAATGGCTAAACGCAAAGCCAGCTGGGTACAACCGGAACTTAAAGCAAAAAAAGGATTACTCTATAAATACGCAAAGACCGTTAGCACCGCCGCAGAGGGTTGTGTGACGGACGAGTGTTAGAGGTTATACGTATGACGTTCGACGTTGTACGTATAAATTAGATGAAAAATAAAAAACGTATTACGTAAAACGTACCACGTAAAACATAATAAGTATGGAAGCAGCACAGGAAGTACAAACAATCAGTGAAATCACAGAAACATCGGTGAAATCAACTACCGAAGTCAGTGGTTCCGTAGCATTATTAGAGGCATTGATTATTGAGGGTGTTGATGTTATTTTCGGTTACCCTGGTGGCGCAATAATGCCTATTTATGATGCGCTGTATGATTACCAGGAAAAGCTGAACCATATTTTGGTGCGTCATGAGCAGGGCGGCATACATGCCGGGCAGGGTTATGCACGTACATCGGGCAAGGTGGGTGTGGTATTCGCTACCAGCGGCCCGGGTGCTACCAATTTAGTTACCGGCTTAGCCGATGCGCAGATAGATAGCACGCCATTGGTTTGTATCACCGGGCAGGTATTTGCACATTTATTAGGTACCGATGCTTTCCAGGAAACGGATGTGATCAACATTACCAACCCGGTTACCAAATGGAACTACCAGGTAACCGATGCTACCGAAATTCCGGAAGCTATTGCCAAGGCCTTTTATATCGCTAAAAGCGGCAGACCGGGACCGGTGCTGATTGACATTACCAAGAACGCACAGATACAAAAATTTGCTTACGAGGGTTATACGCCTTGCAACCATATCCGCAGTTACCGGCCAAAACCGGTGGTGCGCCCGCAATACATTCAGCAGGCTGCCGACCTCATCAACAGCGCCAAAAAACCATTTGTTATTTGGGGACAGGGTGTAATATTAGGCAGCGCCGAGCAGGAATTTAAAGCATTTATCGAAAAAAGCGGTATCCCCGCTGCCTGGACCATCTTAGGTGCCGGCGCCATACCAACCGCCCATCCTTTAAACGTGGGTATGCTGGGCATGCACGGCAATTACGGGCCAAATGTGCTGACCAATGATTGTGATGTACTTATCGCCATCGGTATGCGCTTTGACGATAGGGTTACTGGTCGTTTAGATAAATATGCCAAACAGGCCAAAGTGATTCATTTGGATATTGACCCGGCCGAGATAGACAAAAACGTAAAATCAACCGTACCGGTTTGGGGTGATTGTAAAGAAACATTGCCTTTGCTAACCGCGCTTGTCGAGCAAAAAGAACATACCGATTGGTTAAAAACCTTTAATGAATATACCCGCCAGGAAGTTGAACAGGTTATTGAAAAAGAACTGAACCCGACATCCGGCGAGTTAACCATGGGCGAAGTGATCAAGCAATTGAATGATTTAACCAATGGTGAAGCGATAATTGTCACCGATGTGGGCCAGCACCAGATGGTGGCCTGCCGCTACGCGCAATTTAACAAAACCCGCAGCAACGTTACCAGCGGCGGTTTAGGAACGATGGGTTTTGCCCTGCCGGCTGCCATAGGCGCCAAATATGGCGCGCAGGACCGCACCGTAGTAGCTATTATTGGCGATGGCGGTTTCCAGATGACCTTGCAGGAGATGGGTACCATCATGCAATCGGGCGTGGATATTAAGATTGTTATACTAAATAACCGCTTCCTGGGCATGGTACGCCAATGGCAGGAGTTGTTTAACGATAGAAGGTATTCGTTTGTAGATATTCAAAGCCCCGATTTTGTGGCTTTGGCAGCGGCTTACCGCATTGCCGGTAAGTGTATATCAGATCGTGCAGATCTGCCGGGTACATTGAAAGAAATGCTTGATCATAAAGGCTCGTACCTGCTGGAAGTAATGGTAACCAAGGAAAACAATGTATTCCCAATGGTACCGCAGGGATGCAGTGTAAGCGAGATCAGGCTTAAATAGGAGCCCTAACCCCCTAAAGGGGGAATTAAAAAAGAAAAAGAAGCAATGAGCGATATCAATACAGATGAAAAACAAAAAGTCTCTCCGCCAATTGGCGGAGGAGATTTAGAGGGGGCTGAGCAACAGGAATATAACATCACCGTGTACACGGAGAACCAGATAGGTTTGCTGAGTAGGATTGCGATTATTTTCACCCGTAGGAAGATCAATATCGACAGCCTGAATACTTCTCCGTCGGAGATTGAAAGTATTCACCGCTTTAATATTGTGATCACCGAATCGGAAGAAGTGGTACGCAAGCTTTGCCGCCAGATAGAAAAGCAGGTAGAGGTGTTGAAAGTGTATTACCATACCAACGAAGATGTGATATGGCAGGAACTGGCGCTGTACAAGGTATCAACAGATGTAATTACCGAAAAGGTAAGTGTTGAGCGTTTATTGCGCGAGAATGGAGCCAGGGCGGTAGTTATCCGCAAGGATTATACGGTATTTGAAACAACCGGGCACCGCGAAGAAACGGACAACCTGATCAGCATTTTACAACCTTATGGGCTGATAGAATTTGTACGCAGCGCAAGGGTGGCTATTATTAAAGACAGCGAAGGCTTTAACTCCAAACTACGTGAGTTTGAACGGTTAGAACCCGGCGAGGATGTAATAGAAAATGAATATTTAAACAAAGGACAGAAGGTCTTTAGCATGTAAAGCCCCCTAACCCCCTGAAGGGGGAACGAAAGTTTAAGCAGAGTATATAAATCATAGTAATCAAAAACAATCGGTGAAATCATCAGAAACACATCGGTGAAATCAAAAAGAAAAAACAATGGCAAAATTAAATTTCGGTGGTAGTGAAGAAAATGTAGTTACCCGCGAGGAGTTCCCTTTATCAAAGGCACAGGACGTTTTAAAAAATGAAGTGGTAGCTGTAATCGGCTATGGCGTTCAGGGTCCCGGCCAGGCGCTAAATCAAAAAGACAATGGCATTAACGTAATTGTTGGTCAGCGTAAAAATTCAAAAACATGGGATAAGGCGATCAGCGATGGCTTTGTACCCGGCGAAACCCTTTTTGAAATTGAAGAAGCTTTAGAAAGAGGAACCGTAATTTGCTATTTATTAAGCGATGCTGCGCAAATTGCTTTATGGCCAACCGTTAAGAAACATTTAACTCCGGGTAAAGCCTTATATTTTTCACATGGCTTTGGTATCACGTTTAAAGAACAAACAGGTATCATCCCTCCTGCCGATGTTGACGTGTTTTTGGTTGCTCCAAAAGGATCAGGCACATCCTTACGTCGCATGTTTTTACAGGGACGTGGCTTAAATTCAAGCTATGCTATTTTCCAGGATGCTACCGGTCGTGCATTTGAGCGGGTGATATCCTTAGGTATTGCTGTAGGCAGCGGTTACCTGTTTGAAACAGATTTCAAAAAAGAAGTATACAGCGATTTAACCGGCGAGCGTGGTACGCTGATGGGTTGTATCCAGGGCATATTTGCCGCACAGTACGACGTATTGCGCGCCAATGGCCACTCCCCTTCCGAATCATTTAACGAAACCGTTGAAGAGTTAACCCAATCATTAATGCCATTGGTTGCAGAAAACGGAATGGACTGGATGTATGCCAATTGTTCAACCACCGCACAACGCGGCGCTTTGGATTGGTGGAAACGGTTCCGCGATGCTACCAAACCGGTATTTGAAGAATTATATAACAGCGTGGCAACAGGTGTAGAATCGCAAAAATCAATTGATTCAAACAGCAAGCCTGATTACCGCGAAAAACTGGATGCAGAATTAGCAGAACTACGCGACAGCGAGCTATGGCGCGCAGGTAAAACTGTACGCAGTCTGCGCCCTGAGAACCAGGTTGTAGAAGCATAAATAGTAGCAAGTAATTAGTATCAAGTATCAAGACAGCTTAATGACAGAAAATAAATCTTGCTACTTGATACTAGCTACTCGATACTAAAAACAAAATATTTACACTAAAAAAATCATCCCATGTTACACGATCCAAACCGCGTTTATGTTTTTGATACCACGCTTCGCGATGGCGAGCAGGTACCGGGTTGCCAGTTGACGACCCCTGAAAAAATTGAAATTGCTCATGAACTGGAAGCATTGGCCGTGGACATTATTGAAGCCGGCTTCCCGATATCAAGCCCGGGCGATTTCCAGAGTGTGGTAGAAATATCAAAGGCGGTAAAGAACCCCACTATTTGCGCCCTCACCCGCGCCAATAAAGGCGATATAGATGCCGCTGTTGAAGCCTTGCAATATGCCAAACATCCGCGTATCCATACCGGTATCGGCTCATCGGATATGCACATCAAAAACAAATTTAACAGCACCCGCGAAGAGATATTGGAGCGTGCCGTTGAAGCTGTAAAATATGCTAAAAAATCGGTCGAGGATATTGAGTTTTATGCGGAAGATGCCGGCCGGGCTGATATTTATTACCTGGCTCAGATGATCGAGGCGGTCATCGCGGCAGGCGCAACCGTGGTAAACATTCCGGATACCAACGGCTATTGCCTGCCCGATCAGTACGGAGAAAAGATCAAGTTCTTAAAAGAAAACGTAAAAAATATTGACAAAGCTATTATCTCGGTTCATTGCCATAATGACCTGGGTTTAGCTACCGCAAACTCCATCGCGGGACTTCAAAATGGCGCCCGTCAAATTGAAGGCACCATAAACGGCATCGGCGAACGTGCCGGTAATACTTCAATTGAAGAAGTGGCTATGGTTTTAAAAACACACCATAGCCTGGGCCTATACACCCAAATTAACACTAAAAACTTTTACGAAATAAGCCGCCTGGTAAGCACGCAAATGCGTATGCCGGTGCAGCCTAACAAAGCCATCGTAGGCAGCAATGCCTTTGCGCATAGCTCAGGTATTCACCAGGATGGTTTCCTGAAAAATCGGGAAAACTACGAGATTATCAGGCCGGAAGATGTAGGTTTTCCTAATGCAAGCATTGTGCTTACCGCACGTAGCGGCAGGCACGCCCTAAAATTCCATTTGGAACGTTTAGGATATAACTTAGGCAAGGAAGAATTGGGCAATGCCTATCATCGGTTCCTTACACTCGCCGATAGTAAATTAGACATTAATGATGATGACCTTTTATTGCTGATGACCGGTGATAATGTATATGTACAGTCGTTGCAAAAAAGATAATAAAAAAGAAAGTTAAAATGAGCAAAACATTATTTGATAAGGTGTGGGACACCCACGTGGTACGGAAGATTGAAGGTGGCCCTGATGTGCTTTTTATCGATCGCCATCTTATTCATGAAGTAACCAGCCCGGTAGCCTTTTTGGGCCTGAAAAGCCGCGGCATAAAGGTTTTATACCCTGAGCGTACATTTGCTACTGCCGATCATAACACGCCGACCATTAACCAGCATTTACCGGTTGCCGATCCGCTTTCGGCTAACCAGTTGCAGGCTTTAGAGTCAAACTCCAACGAATATGGCATCAGCCATTGGGGATTGGGTCATCAAAAAAATGGTATCGTTCACGTGGTAGGTCCGGAATACGGAATTACACAACCTGGCGCAACCATTGTTTGCGGCGATTCACATACCTCAACTCATGGTGCTTTTGGCGCTATTGCATTTGGTATTGGTACTTCCGAAGTGGAGATGGTTTTGGCCTCTCAATGTATTATGCAGCCCAAACCTAAAAAAATGCGCATTAATGTGAATGGCAAATTAGGATTTGGGGTTACACCGAAAGATGTGGCGTTATTTATCATTTCGCAACTAACCACCTCGGGTGCTACGGGCTATTTTGTGGAATATGCCGGTGATGTTTTTGAAAACATGAGCATGGAAGGCCGGATGACGGTTTGTAACCTGAGCATTGAAATGGGTGCACGTGGCGGCATGATCGCCCCGGATGAAACCACCATTAATTATGTAAAGGGCCGTGAGTTTAGCCCCAAAGGCGAAGCCTGGGATAAGGCTTTGGCTTACTACAAAACCTTAAAAACAGATGCTGATGCCGTATTTGATAAAGAACTGACGTTTGATGGTGCTGCTATTGAACCGATGATCACTTACGGAACAAACCCGGGTATGGGTATGGGGATTTCGCATGATATACCTGACGCAGCACACACAGAAGGCGGCGCGGCAACTTACGCCAAATCGTTAGGCTATATGGGTTTCCATGAAGGTGAATCTATGATAGGCAAACCTGTCGATTTTGTTTTTGTGGGGAGCTGTACCAATGGACGTATTGAAGATTTCCGGGCGTTTACTTCCCTGGTAAAAGGCAAGCATAAAGCAGCCAATGTTACCGCATGGTTAGTACCCGGCTCGCACATTGTGGAATCGCAGATAAAAGAAGAAGGCTTACTGGCTATTTTAAACGAGGCAGGTTTTGAGCTTCGTCAGCCGGGTTGCTCCGCTTGTTTAGCTATGAATGATGATAAGGTTCCTGCCGGGAAATATGCCGTGAGCACTTCCAACAGAAACTTTGAAGGCAGACAGGGCCCCGGTGCAAGAACCATGCTGGCCAGCCCGTTAGTAGCTGCAGCTGCAGCCGTAACAGGCGTAGTAACAGATCCAAGAACGTTAATTGAAGAACTTGTATAACAGTCGGTAGTCTTGAGTCGAAAGTCTTGAGTCTTGTTAACACAAAGGCTAAGAACTATCGACTATGGACTATAGACTATAGACTAAAAAACATGGCTTACGATAAATTTAACATACTGAGAAGCACCGCGGTTCCGCTTCCGATAGAAAATATAGATACCGACCAGATCATTCCTGCTCGCTTTTTAAAGGCTACGGAACGTGTTGGCTTTGGCGATAACCTTTTCCGCGACTGGAGATACAATGCTGATAACACGCCTAAACAGGATTTTGTACTAAACAACCCTACTTATAAGGGTAAAATACTGGTGGGCGGTAAAAACTTCGGTTCCGGTTCGTCAAGAGAGCATGCGGCCTGGGCCATTTATGATTATGGTTTCAGGTGCGTGGTATCCAGCTTTTTTGCTGATATTTTCAGGAATAATTGCCTGAACATTGGTGTATTGCCCGTACAGGTTAGCGCTGAATTTGCCGAGAAGATATTCGCGGCAATACATACTGACCCGAACACAGAGCTGGAAATAAACCTGCCTGAGCAAACTATTACGCTTTTATCAACCGGCGAAAAAGAAACATTCGACATCAGCCCTTATAAAAAAGATAATATGATAAATGGTTTTGATGATATCGATTATCTGCAAAGTATAAAACCTGAAATTGAGGAATTTGCATTGCATTTGCCGATTTAATTAAATTATTAAAGTTCCCCTCTTGAGAGGGGGCGCGTATGGCAGTGCGAAAGCAGGGGTGTGTTATACGGGCGAAAGGACACACCCCTCCACCCCCCTCAAGAGGGGAGTCACACAGTCCACCGTTTTTGTATTTACTACATAAATAGCCGAAACAATCCAGTACATGGAACGAAGAAAAATAGAGATAATGGACACCACACTTCGCGATGGAGAACAAACATCGGGAGTGTCGTTTTCTATATCAGAAAAGCTGACCATAACTCAGTTATTACTGGAAGAGCTCCGGGTAGACAGGGTTGAGATCGCTTCTGCACGTGTATCCGAAGGAGAATTCCAGGCGGTTAAAAATATTTTAAAATGGGCAGATACAAATGGATATGCCGACCGTATTGAAGTATTGTCTTTTGTAGATGACGGCGTTTCTATCGATTGGATGATTAAAGCTGGTGTTAAAGTACAAAACCTGTTAACCAAGGGTTCATTGAACCACTTAACGCATCAACTTAAAAAAACACCTGGACAACATTTTGCCGAAATAAAGCAGGTTATTGACCTTGCTGTAAGTAAAAATATTACCACCAATGTTTATTTGGAAGACTGGAGCAACGGCATGCGTAATTCTCCGGAATATGTGTATCAGTTATTAGATTTCCTTTCATCACAACCCGTAAAAAGAATATTATTGCCGGATACTTTGGGGATATTAACCCCTACAGAAACTTTTGCCTTCCTGAAAGGCATCCGCACAAAATATCCTGATATCCATTTTGATTTCCACGCACATAATGACTATGACCTGGGTACTGCAAATGTATTGGAAGCAATAAAAGCTGGCGTAAATGGTTTACACCTAACCGTAAATGGCATGGGCGAGCGAGCCGGAAATGCGGCTATGGCCAGCGTGGTTGCTGTGATTAATGATTTTGCACCAGAAGTTGAGGTACAGGTTAAAGAATCTTCCATTTATACGGTGAGCAAGCTGGTGGAAACTTTCTCAGGTATCAGGATCCCTTCCAATAAACCGATTGTTGGCGACAATGTATTTACTCAAACCGCAGGTATTCATGCTGACGGGGACAATAAGAATAACCTGTATTTTAATGACCTGCTGCCAGAGCGGTTTGGAAGGAAGCGTAAATATGCTTTGGGGAAAACATCGGGCAAGGCAAACATCGAAAAAAACCTGCAGGAGCTGGGTTTAAAACTAAATGATGCCGACCTGAAAAAAGTTACCCAGCGTGTTATTGAATTGGGCGACAAAAAAGAAACCGTAACCAAAGAGGACCTGCCTTATATTATTTCAGACGTGCTGGATAGCAGCCTTTATGAAGAGAAAGTTATAGTCGAATCGTATGTATTAATGAACTCAATGGGCCTGCATCCTTCTGCAACCATTGCGGTACGGATTGACGGAGAAAAGTTCGAAGAAAATGCACAGGGCGATGGTCAGTTTGATGCTTTTATGAACGCACTTACCAAAGTTTATACCAAGAAAAACAGGTGCCTGCCCAAACTGATTGATTATGCGGTGCGGATAGCACCGGGCAGTAACTCGGACGCTTTATGCGAGACTATTATAACCTGGCAAACCGATCTGAAAATATTTATTACCCGTGGTCTGGATTCGGATCAGACAGTTTGTGCCATTAAGGCCACTCAAAAAATGCTTAATATTATATAGAGATTGGCGATTAGAGATTAGTTGGCAACTAAAACAACAAAATCATCATTGCAGCAAACTAGTAAAATTAGATAAAAGGAAATAAGCTCAGTGGAATCATGCGTAAATCGGTGAAATCAAACATAAAAATCAGTGAAATAAAACAAATAAAATGAAACTAAATATCGCCCTTTTAGCAGGAGACGGAATTGGACCTGAGGTTATTGACCAGGCCGTTAAAGTATCAAATGCCATAGCAAAAAAATTCAATCACGAAATTACCTGGACAGCTGCCTTAACCGGCGCAGCAGCAATTGATGCCGTTGGTGAACCTTATCCGGATTCGACACACGAGATCTGTATGGCTGCAGATGCTGTTTTATTTGGCGCTATCGGGCACCCACGTTTTGATAATGACCCTAAAGCGACCGTTCGCCCGGAGCAGGGACTTTTAAAAATGCGCAAAAAACTGGGGCTGTTTGCCAATGTTCGCCCAACATTTACTTTCCCTTCATTAATTGATAATTCACCTTTAAAAAGGGAGCGTATTGAGGGCACCGACCTGATCATTCTGCGCGAGTTAACCGGTGGTATTTATTTTGGTGAAAGAGGAAGAAAAGACGATGGCAACACGGCTTTTGATACCTGCACCTATACCCGTGCTGAAGTTCAGCGCCTGGCTAAACTGGGTTTCGAAATGGCAATGGCCCGGGGAAAAAGACTTTGCTGTGTAGATAAGGCCAACGTATTGGAAACATCCCGTTTATGGCGCGAAACCGTACAGGATATGGAAAAAGATTTCCCTGAAGTTACGGTAAGCTACGAGTTTGTTGACGCCGTTGCTATGCGTTTAGTACAATGGCCAAATTCGTATGACGTGTTAATTACCGAAAACCTTTTTGGCGATATTTTAACTGATGAAGCGTCAGTGATCTCAGGTTCTATGGGATTAATGCCTTCTGCTTCAATTGGCGTTCATACTTCATTATTTGAACCTATTCATGGTTCTTATCCGCAGGCAGCGGGTAAAGACATTGCCAATCCGTTAGCAACTGTTCTGTCTGCCGCTATGATGTTTGAAGATGCGTTTGGCTTAAAAGAAGAAGCCGAATTGATTAGGTCCGTAGTAAATAAATCACTGGCAGAAGGAATTGTAACTGAAGACCTGGCCGGAAAAAACAAGGCCTATAAAACAAGCGAAGTAGGCGATTGGCTGGCCAAAAATATATAATCGTTTTGCACACTTATTCGCGGTAAAAAATTAAGCCGTTACTTACAATAAGTAACGGCTTAATTTTTATTGACTCGTCAAACTTGGCACCACACGCTTATCGGGAGGCAACGCCATATATTTTTTATACGAATCATTAATATAAGCTACTAGTGACGGTCCGTTATTATTCCTCAAAAAAGCATAAGTAGGGCGATAGAGCGTCATAAAGTTATCCAGGTCCTGGCCCTTTAACGGTACTATGCTGCCCACATAAGTCCTTGTATATACTTCATCCACGTGTCGCTCCTGCTCTTCTTTAGCAAAGTAACGTTTCAGCCTGCGGGCATCTTTGCCTTCTTTGGAGAACCACGTACTGGGCGATATGACATATACTTTGCTCTTTTCGTACACGTCAGGATATTCTTTATGCGGATCAAACGAATCGTGACGGGTTGTACTGATATTTACTTCACGTAACGAAATGCTCATTGATTTTAATTCGATCTTTTTAGGTTTCATATTTATAACGTACAGTGTATCAGATATATAGCCGGGCGAATTAAATATTAAAGTGTGGCCGGTTGCTGTCTTTATATCGAAGCTGCCATCTTTATCGGTCAGGGCAACTTGTTTGTTATTGATATCCCTGATGAATACATCGGGCAATTTGTTATTATTGCCATTTTCGTGCACAGTTCCCTTTAAAACGTCTTGTGCATTTAATGAACCAACTATTAATCCCAACAGGGCAATACAAAAAATCTTCTTCATGGCTCAATTAAATATTTGTTTAAAATTAACCTTTTTTAAGCATTAATAGTTTCATTTAGCTGCAATTTTAAGATAAAACAGACTTACTCGTCATTGCGCGATAAAACGCATTGAAACAAAAAAACCCGGTTATCAGCCGGGTTTTTATAACAGTTAAATTAGTTTACTTTTTTGATGTCCAAACGTTATTGGCCAGGTTCGCATCTGGTAATTTATGGTCCGGATCTATCGTAACAGATTCGATAGCTTCGGTAGATGGATATTTAAATGACCAGCTAACATTACGTTCCCATATTTCGGCTGTGTAATTTACACGGTCAGTTTTACCACTAACGGTTTTAATTTCTATGGTTAACGGCATAGCCATTTTTTCCAGGTTATCAATGGTAATGAACGCACCTTTGGTAGGGTCATCATCCACGTATCTAACCGTACGAACAGCCTGATCCAATTGCCAGTTATTTTCAAACCAACCTCTCCAAAACCATTGTAAGCTTTCGCCTGATGCAGCTTCCATCGTACGGAAGAAATCATCCGGTGCAGGGTGTTTGTAGGCCCAACGCTCAATATAAGTCTTGAAAGCAAAATCAAAACGCTCAGCGCCTAATATCTGCTCGCGCAGCATTACTAAACCGGCACTTGGTTTGCTGTATAATAAAGTACCGTTATTAGCCTCTTTAAGGTTATCCGGGTTACTCAAAATTGGTTCCAAACCTGGACGGGTAAAACCGGTAGCACTTGGCTGGCCCGGCGCTCTGTAAAACTCTCCTTTTAATGAATAAGCTGTTGAAAGTGTATTGATAAAGGTATTAAAGCCTTCATCCATCCAACCGTATAAACGCTCGTTTGAACCCACTACCATCGGGAACCAGTTATGGCCAAACTCGTGGTCAATAACACCCCAGTTGCCACCGCTTACAAATACGATGCCCGGGTACTCCATACCACCGGCACGGCCTACAGCTACAGTAGCATTAGGGTATGGAAACTCAAACCATTTTTTTGAATTGTATTCAATTGAATTCTTGGCAAATTCGGTTGAACGGGCGTTACGTGTAGCCGTTGAAACGGTATAAGCCGATATGGCCAACGGCTTTTTGCCGCTTGGCATATCCATTTTTGCAGCATCAATAACAAACGATGCTGATGTTGACCAGGAAGCATCACGCGCATTCTTGATCTGGAAGTGCCAGGTCAGTTCTGATTTACCTGCCGGGCGTGACGAAGGACTAAAAACTTCTGACGGTTTACGGATAAAAACTGTTTTATCGCTTTTAGCGGCTTCTGCCCATCTTGCTAATTGTTCAGGTGTATAAACATCTTTAGGGTTCAATAATTCGCCCGAGCATACAACGATATCTTTTGCAGGAGCAGTGATATTGATATCAAAATCACCATATTCTAAATAAAACTCGCTTTCGCCGGTATAGGGTAAAGTGTTCCAGCCTTGCAGGTCATCATACACACACATGCGTGGGTACCATTGCGCAACCTGGAATACTTTTCCTTCTTTAGCATAAACTATACCCATACGATCTGAACCATAATCGGGCGATATGAAGGACCATTCCACTTTTAACTGCAATTTACCACCATTAGCTGCTATACCACCTGGTATAAATACCTGCATACGGGTATCATTGATCAGGAACGTAACAGGCACTTCAGTAATCTTACCTTTTACATTGGTTACTATTTTTACTGATTTAATTTTATCACCGGCATCAAATACCTGGCCCATGCCCCAGTTACGGCTGCTTTGTGCAACATTTTTAAATGGCTGATCGCGATCAGGAGCAACCAATGGCACTTGCTTAACGCCTCTTGAATCCATTTTAAACAGGTTTTGATCTAACCACATCCAAATAAAATCCAATTTTTGAGGGCTGTTATTAGTATAAAACAAAGTCTCAGAACCGGTTATTTCATTTTTCTCTGTGTCTATCTTAGCATTTATTTTATAATCCACATGGTTCTGCCAGTATTTTGGTCCGGGCTGGCCATCTGCAGCACGAAATTCGTTTCCGTTTTTTGTGTAAAAAAACGGCTTCCAAAGTTCATTGTAATCGTACTTTGTTTGGGGTGCGTTAGGCTCGGTAAAAGGAGCGCTGTTTTGACGGGGGCGACCGCCACCACGTGCCGGAGCAGCTGCCGGGGTTGTGGCCGGTGGCGTAGTTTGCGCGTCGGCAAGAGTAACACCAGCCACAAAAGCCAGTGTACCAGCAATTAGTTTAAATTTCATCAGTTAATATTTTTATGAATTGATAAACAAAACTATAAAAAAATACCGCTGAATATCTTTGAAACATTATTATTACAATTGGTTTTGATACGATTTATCGTCCAAAATTTATATCAAAATCAATAAACGATCCGAAATTTTATCGTAGAAAAGAATTTCAGGCTATTATTTTTTGAAATGTTGCGCATAAACACCTTCATCAAAGCCAAAAAACAAAAAATCACCGTCTTCTATCACCGGTCTTTTAATCATACTGGTTTTTTGCTGTAATAATTGCAGGGCATCGGCCTTTGTTTGTACGTTTTCCTTTATTTGGGGGTCCAATTGTTTCCAGGTAAGACCCTGTTTGTTCATAAACTTTTCATACCCGGCTTTACTGTCCCACTCCGCTAATTTATCGGCTGATACGCCCAGCTTTTTAAAATCCTTGAACTCGTAAGGCACATTATTAGCCTTTAGCCAATCTAATGCTTTTTTAACCGTGTTGCAATTGGTGATGCCGTATACTTTCATGATGTAAAGTTAGTGATTAAGTCTTAAGTCGGAAGTCTTGAGTCCTTAGTCTGAAATAAAATGACTTAAGACTTTCGACTCAGGACTTTTAACTAAACCTAATTCCTCCCACCACCGCTGGTATCATCATTATTAATACCGCGCTGGGCCTTTTTGATCTCGCTGTTCAGCTTTCCAAACTTATAATTGAAGCCTAAGTAAATGCTGCGATAATAGTTTTGATTACTATTATAGGTTTCAAAATCGGGGGTCTTCGTAAAAAAGTCCAGTTTGTTGAATTTACTGAACGGATTGGCGACCGATAGCGAAATGGTTCCCTTTTTATTCAATACTTCTTTGGATGCGCTGTAATTATTATTGAAGTACCAGTTGTCGCGACCCTGCAATAATACATACCGGCTATCAAAACCGAGGTTCATTCCCAAATGCAGCCCGCTATCAAATTTATAATCGGTATAAGTAAATATATGACCCTGCTGGCCGCTATTGGTGTAAAAACTACCGTTATAAGTGCCCTTTAGCCAAACCTGTAATAATTCGGAATTAATATTCAGGTTCATTTTCTTTGTCAGCGGGTAATTAATATTTACATCAATACCTAAATTGTGATTTTGGCCTACGTTAGCATAGGTTGTAGTAGTTACATCATTGGCGCTAACTGCTACAACATTTTGAATACTATTATTAACAAACGAATAATGTGTGCTGATATTGATGGAACCCTTTGCAAAATTGCCGTAGCTCAATTCAAAGTTGTTATTTATCGCGGGGCGCAGGTTAGGATTACCGGTGCTGATATATTTGTTGTTGGATGAGTCGACAAATGGGTTTAATTGATAAATGCCCGGGCGCTGTATACGCTGTGTAAAGCCGAAGGTAAGGCTGCTGGTAGTATTTAATGTCCGTTGTGCCGAAAACGAAGGAACCAGATTGCTATACCCTTGGTCGAACGAGCTTTTAGGCGTTGTAAAATCCGCATGAACATTCGTTCGTTCCAATCTCAATCCGCCTTTAACAGTCCATTTGGTAAATTTAAGCTGGTATGAATTATACAGGCTGTAAACATCCTGGTTATAGGTAAAACTGTTATCCTGCAAAGCATTATCAACATATTGATTGGTTGCCGCGTTAAACATATTATAATTAGAGTTGCTGTAATTATCTCTCAATATCATTTTACCACCGGCTTCAATGGTCAGCACTTTTAACGGATCAATATAATCCAGTTGTGTAGTATGCTCTTTTGATCCCGAACTATTATACTGGCGGTAATTAGGCGTAGTATAATTCAAGCGCTGGTCATTAGTTACATCGCTGTTCTGCGTGTTGTCTGATTTGCTGAATTTATATGATGCCGTTAACAATTCGTTTTTGTTAGCCTTAAAACCGAGCTGGTAGTTTACACCAAGGTCCGAACCTTTATAATTGGCTGTACCTTTATTTTGTGTATGATAGGATTGATTAACCAGGTTATTGGCATCTGTTTGCGAGGTAAACTGGCTGCTATTGGATGCATTATCTCCCTGGTAAATATTAAATGTGCCGGTAAGCAGGTTCAATGTATCAATCTCATAACTTAACTCATTACCTGCATATTTATTGGTATTGGCATTGGAGCGACTGCCCGTTTGTGATAATGCTGATACCGGGTTAAAAAAGCTGCTCAAATTCTCAAAATCCGACGAACGCGCCGGTCGATTGCCACTGCCCGCATAACCCGTATAGCCTAATTTACCTTCTTTTATACTCAAATTCAGGTTTGCCCGGTAACCGTAGACACTATTGTATCCACCGTTTATCGACCCGTTATAACCCTGCGCGGCATTTTTAGTAGTGATGATATTAATAATACCGGCCAACCCTTCAGCGTCATATTTTGCAGGTGGCGTAGTGATTACTTCTATTTTCACAATATTACTTGCAGGCATTGCCTTTAATATATCCGACGGGTTTTTAGCCATCAGTGCCGACTCTTTACCGTTGATCAAAATTTTATAGTCGCCGCTGCCTCGTAGTTTAATATTATCGGTAGCATCAACTGATAGCAATGGCACTTTGTGGATCATATCCAAAGCCGTTATGGTTTTACTCTCGGGGTCGGCCTGTACATCATAGCTTAACCGGTCCACTTCTTGTTTCATCAAAGGTTTTGGCGCACTTATCGAAACAGCATCCAATGTTTTATTTGAAGCCGACAGAAATACCTTATCCATGTTTATAACCACTCCTGTACCATTAACTGCTATTGTTTTGCTTTTATAGCCTACAAAAACCAGCACTAACTGGTAAGATTTTCCTGCGGGTACGGTTAACTCAAAACTACCGTCTTCTTTGCTTAAGGTGCTACGTACAGATAATTGCGTTTTTGAATCCTGCAAAGCAGTGGTAACATAACTTAAAGCCTGGTTATTGGCAGTGTCTATCACCGTTCCCTTAACTGTTATAGTCGGTTGCGTATTTTGAGCGATTGCAATAAAAAAGAAGAAATTTGTTAAAAAGCTAAGTAAGATTTTTTTCATATGAGTCTATAAGACATTTTAAATAGTAGTCCGTTACAGCTGAGTAGTAATTTTTTGCAAAAACCGACTAACTAGTTAGTTTTTACAAAAAAGTCACCGATTTTATGGGGAATTAAATTAGTTCCTACTGCCCTGGCTTTTTCCATCGCCGCTTTTTGTATCATCATTATTAATACTGCGTTGGTTCTTTTTGATATCGATGTTAGGGTTGATGGGGCATTCTTGCACAAGAACATCAAAGAAAAAAATATGGCAAATGTGATAAGTAAGAGCTTTTTCATAGGTAATTGTAGGCGGTTACATGGCAAAGGTATCAAGGCGTTACGAGTAAACAGAACTTTTAACATTATTTAACTATATGATTAGTTTTTGTTAATGGTGTGTTAATATCACAAGTGTTTTACTTCATAATGCAGTTTATTTTCACCACTGGTTTCATGTTAGATTAATTATGCCGCAAAGTAGCGCGGAGATAATTGTCCAATAAATAAATGTGATGAAACTGTAAAACAGTGTGATGAAATGACTACTAATTCCCTGAACTTTTCCCGCCGCCTTTGGTATCGTCATTGTCAATGCCGTGCTCATTCTTTTTAATGTCGCTGGTTAATTTACCAAAGCGGTAATTAAACCGGATGGCGAACGAACGAATGTTGCCCTGGTTAAATGAAGATTGATCATACTGCGCAGTAGTAGTTGATGACCTGATAGTTTGGTACGCGCTGAAAGGATTATTGACGGCCAAGGCTATAGTAGCTGTTTTATTGAGAAAAGTTTTTGAAATTACCGGTGATAAATAGGTGCCGCTGCCGGATTTTCCCTGCAAGGTTATATTGCCACTAAAATAAGCCGCGTTAGTACCAAAACGGAAGCCTTTGCCAAAAGTATAGCCTATGTTGGCGAAGAAGTTGCCCATAGTGCCTTGATTTTTGTATAGCTGGCCGTTATAAGCACCCTCCAGCCAAACGTGGTTAAGCTGGCCATTTAAGTTGAGCGTAAGTTGCTTAGTTATATTTTGAGTGGTATTTATATTAAAACCAAGTGTACTGTGACTGCCCAGGTTTTGATAGGTGGAGGTAGTTATCGTATCGTTTTTACTATTTACGCTAACAACCTGCAACCCTGATACATTTTGTATAGAGTTATTTGAAAACGCATAACTAACCCCTGCATTAATAGAGCTTTTAGTAAAATTACTGTAGGTAAGCTCAAAAGTGTGATTGAGTTCGGGGCGCAGGTTAGGGTTACCATAGCTGATATAGCTTGGATTTGAACGGTCAACAAACGGGTTAAGCTGGTATATGCCGGGGCGTTGTATACGCTCGGTAAAGCCCAGGTTTATGCTGCTGGTTTTAAACTTGCGCTGTATGGATATGGATGGGATAAAATTATTATAATCCTGGGTTACAAAGCTGCCTGTGGATGTAAAATCGGCATTTATACCGGTATGCTCTAAACGCAAGCCTGCTTTGCCGGCCCATCCTTCTAAACTTAACTGGTACGAATTATACAAGCTATAAACGTCCTGCTGGTAGTTAAAATCATTGGTTTGTGCCGGATTGGTAATATATTGGTTGGTTACACTATCCCTGTCATCAACATGATATTGGCTGAAATTATTGCGGAAGATGGCTTTAGCGCCAGCTTCAACCGTCAATTTTTTAAACGGATGCTCATAATCTAACTGAACAGTATGCACCTTACTGCCCGAGTTATTGTATTGCCGGTAATCGGGGATAGCTGATTGAGGGTAGTTAAACCTTTGAGAAAAGGAATTATCGGTTAACTCCTTGTCGGGCGAGTAATTGTATTTGTAGGATAAGGTAAACAAGCGGCCCTTTTGGTGCTTAAAACCAAGCTGGTAATTTACAGAAGCATCGAAACCTAAATAATTACTGTTACCATCATTCGTTAAATTATAATACTGCTGGGTTATACCTGCACTATTTATCATATCAGATAACTGGCCAGAACTGGTCACAGACTTATTGCCAAACACATCAGCCGCAACGGTTAATAGGTTTAGGGTGTCTATTTCATAGCTCATTTCTACATTTCCATAGCCGTTATTTCCGGCAAAAGTATTGGTGCCGTTTTGCGTCAATAGAGATTGCTGCTGGAAGAAATATTGTGTACTGCCGGAAGCCAGTTCGGGTTGCTTGTTGTGACTTAAGCCCATATATGCGGCTATGCCAAATTTGCCCTGTTTATAAGTGCCGTTTAAATTACCTCCGGGCCCAAAAACGCTGTTCATACGTCCGTTAAAACCCAGGTTATAGCCTTGCGAAAGGTTCTTTTTTGTAATGATGTTAATTATGCCATTCAATCCCTCGGCATCATATTTGGCCGGCGGCGTGGTAATCACTTCTATCCGTTCAATATTGGTGGCAGGCATTGCCTTTAATATGTCCGATGGATTTTTAGCCATCAATGCAGATTCTTTTCCGTTAACCAATATTTTATAATTCCCGCTTCCTTTAAGCAGGATATTATCCGAAGCGTCCACCGCCAAAAGCGGAACCTTGCGCATCATATCAAGCGCTGTTAGCGCAGGTGTTTCAGGGTCGGCCTGTACATCGTAGCTAATGCGATCAACCTCCTGCTTCATTAAGGGTTTGGCCGCACTTATAGAAACAGCGTCTAATGTTTTATTAGCGGGAGATAATACGATCTTATCCAAATTCACAACCGCATCAGTGCCGGTAACAGCCATGGTTTTGCCTTTGTAACCTACAAAAACTAAGGCTAGCTGGTAAGTATTGCCTGTGGGTACCTTTAACTCAAAGCTACCGTCTTCTTTAGTTAAAATGCTTTTTACCGGTAATTTGGTCCTTGCATTTTGCAGAACAACGGTACCATAGCTCAGGGCGGTGTTGGTAACCGAATCAATTACGGTTCCTTTAACCGTTAGGGTTGATTGTAGATTTTGGGCAGATATCAGCTGATTTAGGCAACATCCGCAAATTATGAGTAACAGTTTTTTCATGTGAGTTCAGGCAAAAAGACGCGTAATATTTAAAAACGTTACAGAAAAAAGCATTTATCGAAACAAGTCCAATGCTATCCTTCCATTTGCCAGGCAAGTTAATACTAATCAATTAGTATTACAACTAATCGATTAGTATTTATAGTAAATAATTGACAATTAGGGAGATAATTTATCGTGAAGAAGAAAATAGAGGTTTACTTATTGAACTTTGTCATGGTAAGCTCCGTACCAATGGTTGCAAAGCTTTTGATCATTTCGATAGATTTATCGATCAATGCAGGTAATTCAGGCAGTTCGTCATCATCAAAGCCGCTTAATACATAATCAACCTGGCGGCCTTTAGGGAAATTATCGCTGATACCAAAACGCAAGCGGGCGTAATCGCTGTTACCCAAAGTAAGCTCAATATGTTTTAGTCCGTTATGACCGGCTGCGCTACCCTTTGGCTTTAACCGCAGGGTTCCTAAAGGCAAAGCAAGATCATCCACCAATACCAATACGTTTTCAACAGGAATCCTCAACTCTTTCATCCAATGGCTTAAAGCTTTTCCACTTAAATTCATATAAGTAGTAGGCTTGATCAAATGAAGCATCCGGCCCTTATAGGGCACCTCTGCATAATAGGCCAGGCGCATGTGGTGAAATTTCTCTCCCGCTTGTTTTACCAATTCATCCAATATCATAAACCCGATATTATGCCGGGTATCCGCATATTCAGGACCAATGTTGCCTAAGCCTACTATAAGATATTTCATGCCCCCTTGCCCCCTAAAGGGGGATTTAGATTTTTTGATTTTGATTATTTACAATAGCGATGGGTTTAAAACCCATCGCTATTGTAAGGCGAAGATATTACTTTATAACAAAAAAGCGATAGGTTTAAACCTATCGCTTTAGCAATTCCTAAATCCCCCTTTAGGGGGCAAGGGGGCCTTATTTTTTACCTGCTGCAGCTTCTTGCTCAGCCTGGCGCAATGCACGTGAAGTAGTTACCGATACAATGGTATCTTCCTGCGCATTAGTGATGGTTAAATTAGGGAATGACAAGTCGGCCACACGTACAGATTTACCAACTTCCAATTCTTCGATGCTTACGTCAATAGTATCCAGGTGATCTTTAGGGAACGCCCTTACACTCAGCTTGCGTAATTTTAATACCAGTTTACCACCGGTTTTTACACCCGGAGAAGTTCCGGTTAATTTAACAGGAATTTGCATGGTTAATGGCTTTTTAGGATCTAACTGTAAAAAGTCAATGTGCAAAATTTGTTCAGTTAACGGGTGGAACTGGATGTCCTGGATGATAGCCTGTGTTTTAACACCTGCAACTTCAAGATCGATGAAATGAACGTCCGGAGTATAAACTACGGGCCTCAAATCAGCTGCGGACACGGCAAAGTGGGTTTGGGTTGGCCCACCGTAAAGTACTGCTGGTACCAGGCTTTGGTAACGCAGTTCCTTAGCGTCTCTTTTCCCTACGTTCGCTCTTGGCGAACCGCTAATAGCAATTGATTTCATTGTTTTTTATTTATTTTATTTATTTATTATTCTCTTTTAAGTCCTCCCTACCGGGGAGGATTTAGGTGGGGCTTCAATCCACTTTAAACAACTGGCTTATCGACCCATGCTCATTTACATTGGTAATAGCACTGGCAAATAGTTCGGCAGTTGATAACACTCTTATTTTACTACTTTCCTGTTTCAATGGAATAGTATCGGTTACGATCAGTTCCGTTAAAACAGAATTTTCAATAGTTTCATACGCCTTGCCCGACAAAACCGGGTGCGTACAAACCGCGCGTACACTGCGTGCGCCACGTTCCATAATTAACGATGCTGCTTTTGCCAATGTACCGGCAGTATCGCATATATCGTCAATCAATACAATGTCCTGGTCGGTTACGTCACCTATCAGGGTCATTGATTCAATTTCATTTGCCCTTTTACGGCGTTTATCGCAGATCACAACTTCCGCATTAAAAAACTTGGCGAAAGTACGCGCTCTATATGAACCACCCATATCCGGCGAGGCAATAGTTAAATTACCCAAACCCAGGCTCTTTATATAGGGCACAAATATTACCGATGCATCCATGTGATCAACCGGGATATCAAAAAACCCCTGAATCTGCGCAGCATGCAGATCCATCGTCATCACCCTGTTTATACCTGCTGCAACCAATAAATTAGCTACCAGCTTTGATCCTATTGCCACACGCGGCCTGTCTTTCCTGTCCTGCCTGGCCAAACCAAAGTATGGAATAACAGCCGTTACATAATGCGCAGATGCACGGCGT
>Ga0207054_1072_pt1 | contig 32531 bp, 20 predicted proteins | sample Alteio_BWMinCont_60_FD_153288 | JGI IMG/M metagenome (GOLD analysis project Ga0207054, IMG submission 153288) | Enriched cells from forest soil in Barre Woods Harvard Forest LTER site, Petersham, Massachusetts, United States -... | ecosystem: Environmental > Terrestrial > Soil > Temperate forest >... | reverse complement strand
TGAAAATCAAGTTCAATCTGCACTTCGATGGAAGTACCAGTTTTCGAGTTAACGGTATATAAATCAAAAATACTTCGGAAAAATAGTGATAATCCTCTAGGGTTATATATTACAACATTTTTAGAACCACAGAAATTGCAATTACCAATAGTTGTATTACTATTTATAACACCTTTTAAATAAGAGCTTGAAAAACATTCTGAGCAGCAATTCATACTAAATCAATCTTAAAACCACTTCAATATGATTCATTATAGATAATTTCTTGACAGTTCCTAATCCTGGAAAGTGTCCAGTTTTGTGCATATCAAAAAAGGAATCAATTGCCTGTGTTTTAAATTTAGTGGTATTACACCACGCAATTAGCTTGTCCAAAGCTTCTTTAAACTTTCCTGCAATATCTGAAGTGTCATCATTTGAATCCGATACAAAATGCCTAATCTTGATTTTTTTTGATGAATTGCTATAGGAAATATGTATGGCAACGGCGTATGGTAGGAAGCCACTTACAGCGTAAATGTCGCCAATAGTTAGGAAATCAGAGAAGCCAACAAACCCATCTTGTTTGTAATATAAATGTTCTTCAGAAAAATTGCTTTCTTCAACTAATTTATAATCGGCATTTTTTTCCTGAGAACTAAAGCAGTCATCTAATTCAACAACTGTACCTAAATCAAAATTACGGTAATAGCGTTTGCCTGTCTTACGAAGATGAAGTACATTGTACTTTACTTTGGTAACAGTTTCATATTCTTTTACGATTTTTCCAATATTTTCAAACTCTGCGTTATGGATTAACGTTAGCCCTATTTTAGTTCCAGCGATAAATTTATTTAATATATTTATTATTGTTTTATGATTCTCTTTTTCATTTAGAATAACTGCCATTTGAAAATTACTATACCCAGCTAATCCTTTAGTTAAAAAAGTTAGAAATTCTAATATATCTCGATCCTTTTGCATGTCACCCACTTTGGGATTTACAACAATATTGAAATTGATATTTTTAGATACAAGCCCTTGTATTGTGGTTTTTAAGGTAGATGAATCCTTTACAGGTTCAATTATTGGTGAAACTTTATTGTTATTCTTTGCCAATAAGCCGATAAGTTCCTTTAGTGCAATTAATTCAAACTGCTTACCTCTTAGATAGGGGAAATACATTTTAGTGGTTTATTTAAGAATTTATATAAGTGCTCATATTCTTGATTTGTAAAATCAAGCGTATAGCATATTTGTTTAAGTTCAAATGGTGTTTTATTTGATGCCCAAGAGTCAGGACATTTTATTTTTCTTTTCTTCAGAATATTAAAAGCTATTTTCTGAAATTCTACAACGTCAATTTTATTAATTAATTCAAAGCAAGTTTTGAAAATTTCGGTATTAGGTACTTTGGGTGTATGACCAAAATAACTACCAATTATTTCTAAATATTCAGGCTTTCTAAGTGTTTTAAAAATGGTAGAGTGACTAAAATAAGATTTATTACTATCAGCTTTCTTATACTCCTTGAATTTGTTGTCTTGTGTAAATTCTATAACGCCTATTGTTGAAGTTGAGTAGTCGGATAAAATTTTGGTAACATACTTTGAGCTTGTTACTATATAAACTAAATCTGCAAACTGCTTATAATCATTAAGCTGCTTGTTCAATTTATCTAGACTGTCTAGGTCCGTTTTTATTTCATAAATTCTTGCTGTTCCATTAAGAAGGATGAAGTCTGCAATTGAACTGCCAATTTTAAATTCATTTAGAACTGTAGTTGTGTTTAAACTATATTTTTCAAGTAAAGTATTTAATAGTCTATTTTTATAAAAATACTCACTTCGATAGTCCTTTTCAAGTGATGTATATAGAAAGTTTATTAAATTTTTATAAGTTATTGATGTGGAAGTGCTTGAAACATATTTTTTTACCTTCCTTTCTATGCGCTTAATATCATTTGCCCTTATAGCTTTATCAAAACTGGATGGGGAAAAAATTTGAGATAAACTTCTCAAACTATCTGTATTATTAATTACTGTAAGCATTCTTTTACAAAGATAAGCAATTGTTTTTTCATCATAGGCCCCTTATTCTGCTGATATGCTAGTTATCAATACAATGTTGGGTTGAGATTAATGGCTAATATAAAATGTTTTTATAATGGAAACTATATAAAATATGCTGAAATGCAGTTTTTGAAGGAAAATACGTATTTATACGGATGGGTAAATAGGTTTTAGTGGTTGACATTGGATGTGGTTATTTCCAAATTCTGATACAAAATTAGTAAACAAAATATTTACTTTTGTGTTTTATAAAACCTAGTTTTCAACAACCCGAAAAGCTTGCCTATAGGTCCTCAGCCAAATACCCTTTAGCCCTCGTACGCAGATTATAATCGAGGGCCATGCTTTCGCCGTAGGCACCGGCAGAGCGCAAAGCAAACAGATCGCCACGCAGGGTTTCGGGCAGGTCGATGGCCTTACCAAAGCAGTCCGACGATTCGCAGATAGGGCCCACCACATCGTACTTTAAGGTCTCGGCAGCTTTGCTCGTAATGTTCTCAATTTTGTGGTACGATTGGTAAAGCGCAGGGCGAATGAGTTCGGTCATGCCGGCATCTAATATTATAAAGTTGCTCTGTATACCTTTTTTTACGTACAAAGCTTTTGCAATCAGTGTGCCGCATTGAGCCACCAGGGCCCTTCCTGGTTCGGTATGCAGTTTTTGGCCGGGGTTTATTTTTAAAAACTGTCTGAAAATGCCGAAGTATTTATCAAAATCTACAATGGCATTCTGGTCGGGGTTATAGTAATCAATGCCCAGGCCACCGCCCAGGTTAAGGTTAGGTACGTAAATGTTGCGGTCGGCAAACCATTGTTGTATTTCGTTCACCCGCAGGCAGAGGGTCTTAAACACATTCAGGTCGGTAATTTGCGAACCAATGTGAAAGTGCAGTCCCACCAGCGATATGTGTTTGCACTTCTTCAGCGCATCCAGCACCTTTTCCAGTTCCCACATGTTTATGCCAAACTTGTTCTCTTCGAGGCCCGTGGTAATATAATGGTGGGTGTGGGCGTTTACGTTTGGGTTTATGCGCAATGCTACCTGCGCCTTTTTGTGGTGCTTTGCCGCAATAGCGTCAATAATCTCGATCTCCTCCAACGATTCGCTGTTGAAACAAAATATGCCTTCGTTCACCGCAATACTGATCTCTTCATCGCTTTTGCCTACGCCTGCAAATACAATTTTACTCACCGGAAATCCGCATTCAATGGCACGCAACACCTCGTTAATACTAACACAATCGGCACCGGCGCCATGGCTTTGTATAACTTTTAGCAAGCGAGGATTTGCATTTGCCTTGAGGGCATAGTGCATCTCAATATCGTGCTTTTTGGCAGCAGCAGTGGCTTGTTGCAGCGTTTTGTTGAGCAACGCCGTATCGTAATAGTAGAACGGCGTTGGGGTGTTCTTAAACTTCTTTATCAGGTCTGCAGAAAACATATTATCTCAATTTTATTTTTCACTATTCACTTTTAACTTCTTTGGGCGTTACCCCCGATGCACGTGGGGTCGGGCTTTACGCTTCAAGTCCTCGCTACGCTGCGGGCTATCCGCTGCAATCCCTAACGCAAACGACACTATACTTGGCTGTGCTATTCGTAATTCGTAATTTTTAATTCCTAATTAACTAAAGTCCCTAACGCAAACGACATTTTGGTGCATTTGCATTTTCAAATCGTCAAATTTTCAAATCATCAAATTAATCACAATTTTTAGCTTTTCACTAATTTCTTAAAAACTCCTTCATTCAATGCCAATAGCGCTTTCTTTTTATCGTTGCCATGTATAAGTACCGAAATGTTGTTGGTGCTTCCTCCATACGATATCATCCGCAGTGGAATATCTTTAAGCGCATCGAATATGTTCAGCGCATAACCATGCTTGTCGGCCAGGAAGTCGCCTACAATGCAAATGATGGTTTGGTTTATCTCCACATCAACGGTACCGAAGCGTTCCAGTTCTTCTATTATCACATCCAGATGATCGTTCATATCAATGGTAAGCGATACAGCCACCTCCGAAGTAGTGATCATATCGATAGGTGTTTTGTAACGCTCAAATACTTCAAACACACTTCGCAAAAAACCATAAGCCATAAGCATTCGTGCCGATTTAATCTTAATCACAATAATGTTGTCTTTGGCAGCAACAGCTTTTATGTTGTGGCCTTCAGCCGTTTCGCTGATGAGTGTACCCTTGGCTTTGGGTTGCATGGTATTCAGCAATCGCACAGGTACTTTGCGTTTTTGAGCCGGCAATATACAAGCAGGGTGCAATATCTTCGCCCCGAAGTAAGCCAACTCAGCCGCTTCATCAAACGACAACTCAGCAATAGGGTAGGTGCCCTGCACATATCGCGGATCGTTGTTGTGCATGCCATCAATGTCGGTCCATATCTGTATCTCTTTGGCATATACTGCAGCACCCACCAACGATGCGGTGTAATCGCTTCCGCCGCGTTTCAGGTTATCTACTTGCCCAAATGGGTTGCGGCATATATAACCCTGTGTTATAAAAAGCCCGCTATGCGGGTGTTTGGCAAGTTCTTTGTTCAGGTGTTCTTCAATGTAAGGCAGGTCGGGTTCGCCTTCCTTATCTATGCGCATAAAGTTAAGCGCCGGCAACAACACCGATGCTATCTTCTGCTCCTCCAGGTAAAACTGAAACAGCGCGGTAGACAGCAGTTCACCTTCTGCCAGAATAGTTTTCTCCTCATTGGGGGTAAACATGTCTTGTGTAAACGATAACAAAAAGGCAAAGTGCTCTGTTATCAGTTCATTGCCCTTGTGCACATAAGCAGGACTGGTATAAAGCTCCTGAACCGTTTTGCGGTAGCGGGGTTCAAGGTCGCTTATCAATTGTATGGCTTGGGTTGTTTCCTTCTTTAGCAATGCCTGGGTTATCTTCACCAAATGGTCCGTTGTACCCGACATGGCAGATAGCACTACTATCTTCTTGCCCGGATAGTTTATAAGTTCCGCAACTGATTTCATGCGCTCTGCAGAGCCTACCGATGTTCCTCCAAATTTTAAAACTTCCATAATTCTATTTATATCTGAGTAGTAAAAATAATAAATCAAAGTCACACTGAGCTTGTCGAAGTGTATTCTATACTTGGGCGTTCCCCTCGTTCCTCGGGTCGGGCCTGTCTGCCGACAGGCAGGCTATCCGCTCATACTCCTCGCTGCGCTGCGGGGTAACCGCTTCTATCCCTAACGCGAACTCCACTATGCTATTGGGTTATGTATTGGTACCAATTCCTAATTCTTATATTTGAACGACCATTTCCAACAACATTGAAATCAAAAGAACAAATACCATTCTGGCTTTTAACTATTGGTGCAATCATTGTACTGGTGTTTTCGCGCCTGGTTAAAGATGGCATGTTTACCGATGGTGTATTGTATGCTGCCATTGCACACAACCTTGCCATTGGTAAAGGCACCTTCTGGCATCCGTATTTCGATAACTATTTGTTCACTTTCTTTCATCAGCAACCACCACTTACATTTGGTTTACAAGCCTTGTTCTATAAAACTTTTGGCGATAGTATATATGTAGAACGTGGCTATTCATTTTTGACGGTTTGTATCTCTGCATTGCTCATTACAAAAATTTGGAAGCTCATAAACAATGACAACGAAGAATGGAAGAGCATGAGCTGGTTGCCTGTGTTCTTCTGGATAATAATGCCTGCCTGCTTCTTTGCATACAGCAATAACCTGGAGGAGAATACAATGGGTGTTTTCATTCTTATAGCGGTCTTGTTCATTTATAAAGGCTTGTTAAAGCAGCGTCTTGGTTGGGTTGTGTTGGGTTCTGCGTTCACTGTGATAGCTTCGTTGTGCAAGGGCTTTCCGGGTTTGTTTCCAATTGTAATACCTATATTTTATTTCATTGTTGTAAAGCCAAAGTACAACCCTATCAATGTTATTGTGTTCTCAGGTATGGCTATTATTGTTCCGTTTATTATATATGCACTGCTACTTGCTAACGATACCATTTACAATAGCCTTACCGCTTACCTGAACGACAGGGTAATTAACAGTATACAACAAGTATCTAATGTAGATACAAGGTTCTATTTGCTTATACAACTCTTCTTTGTTCAACTTATGCCTCCTGTTATAATTACTGCAATACTGCTATTTGCAAAGGGTTTGAAAACTGTAAAGGCTCAATTTGATGATACTACATACAAAAGGAATATAAAGCTCTTTGTATTGATTGGTGTTTCTGCATCTTTCCCGCTTATTGTTACAAAGGAGCAACGTGTGTTTTACCTTGTTCCTTCACTGCCTTACTATGCTATAGCCTTGTCGCTGATTGCTGTTCCTGCACTTAGTATCTTTATTAAAAAGATCGATTTGAAATCGAACCTTTATAAGTTATGGGTTGGCCTTACTTCAGCATTTGTGGTTATTAGCCTTGTGGTTTCGTGCATAGGCTTTGGTCAAGCCGGGCGTGATAAAGACAAACTGCATGATGTGTATGCCTTTGGTAAAATGATCCCTGCCGGAAGCGATGTGAATGTATCAAAAGATACCTGGCAAGACTGGAGCCTTCACAACTACTTTGTCAGGAGTTTTAACATCAGCCTCGATATGGATTCTGCAAAACACGAGTACTATATACTCGACAGAAGCAATAATGAATCACAACCTGCAATCTTTAAAACCCTTGTTGCGAAAGGGGAGAAGTATGAACTCTATAAGCGTTAAGCTTACCTGCTATAGTTCGGAGCCTCGCTGGTAATGAATATATCGTGCGGATGGCTTTCGGTAACACCTGCATGTGTAATGCGGATGAAACGTGCCTTCTGCAATTGGTCAATATTCTTGGCACCGCAGTATCCCATACCCGCACGCAGGCCACCTGTTATCTGGTATATTACTTCAGCCATGCTGCCCTTGTAAGGAACGCGGCCTGTAATACCTTCGGGTACAAGTTTTTTAATATCATCTTCCGCATCCTGGAAGTACCTGTCCTTCGAGCCATGTTGCATAGCTTCTAAAGAACCCATTCCACGATACGATTTAAATCTTCTTCCTTCAAATATGATCGTTTCTCCGGGAGACTCTTCTACACCTGCGAACATTGAGCCAGCCATAACTGTGCTGGCCCCTGCTGCGATAGCTTTTACAATATCGCCTGTGTAACGCAAACCACCATCAGCTATAACCGGTATGCCGGTGCCTTTAAGTGCCTTGGCTACTTCATATACTGCAGTAAGCTGTGGTACACCAATACCTGCAATAATACGGGTGGTACAAATAGAACCAGGTCCTATGCCCACCTTTACTGCATCAACACCTGCTTTTGCAAGTGCAAGTGCAGCTTCGGCAGTGGCAATATTACCGGCCACAATTTGTAGCTTAGGAAATTTCTTCTTCAATGCTCTTACTTCTTCTATAACACGTTTCGAGTGCCCGTGTGCTGTATCCACAATAATTGCATCTACTTCTGCATTAACCAAAGCAGTAGCACGGTCATACATATCGGCAGTAACGCCAATAGCTGCAGCTACACGCAAACGGCCAAACTCATCTTTACATGCGTTAGGGTGAAGGTGTATTTTCTGAATGTCTTTGTAGGTTATCAGCCCTACTAAATGCCCACCACCGTCAACTACAGGCAGTTTTTCAATCTTGTATTTCTTAAGTATTTCTTCCGCTTTGGTAAGGTCGGTGCCTTTGGTAGTGGTTATAATATGGTCCTTGGTCATAACCTCTTTAATAAGGCGGTTACCATTTTTTTCGAACCTAAGGTCGCGGTTTGTAACAATACCTACCAGCCTGTTTTTGTCGGCTACTACCGGTATTCCACCAATTTTATGCTCCTTCATCAGGGCAAGGGCATCTTTTACCTTGGCATCTTGCCTGAGGGTTACAGGGTCCTGTATCATGCCACTTTCGTAGCGTTTTACCCGCCTAACCTGGTCGGCCTGCTGGGCAATGGTCATGTTCTTATGCAGAACGCCAATTCCACCTTGCCCGGCAATGGCAATAGCCATTTTGTATTCCGTAACGGTATCCATAGCCGCCGAAAGTACAGGGGTGTTGATCTTTATGTTCTTGGTAAAGTGTGAGGTAATGTCGGTTTCCCTTGGTAACACCTCTGAATATGCAGGAAGCAGAAGTACGTCATCGTATGTTAAGCCTTCTCCTGCAAATTTTTCTGTATCTTGTTTCACGATTAAACTTTTGCAAATATAAACATTTTGGACTAAGTGGCCTTTTTATATGAAAATGAACGGTTTTGTAAAAACGGGTACTTTTGCTATATATTCTTAATAATTGAAGCATTTTCTTGTCATATTGTCCCTTTTTGTTGCTATTAATGGCTTTTCGCAGCCATCGGCATGCAGGTTATTGCGTAATGTGCCGAGCTCCCTTAAAACCATAAAAGATTCTTCAAGGAAGATGTCTAACGACCTGAGTGATAATGGCAAATGCATTATTGACCTGATTGATTCATTAAAGAGCAGATTTATTAAAACGCATAAGACAGAGTACCTTGTTTGCCTCGATAGCATTTGTTGGAACTGCAACGAGTATGTGGGTGAGAACTTTGTAGATACGGTATTGTTTTACCAAAGCTTTAAGCCCTACATCGATTATTTGTATCAAAACGGTGATACCGGTAATTGCCTTGCCATTAACCTTATCAGCGGTTTTGGGTTCGACCTGATGGATGACCCTAACGACAAATACGATGCTAAAAAGCGGTTGGAGGGATTTATTGCAGAACAGGAACATATTTACAAGTTTAGTGACGATGAAAAGGCATTTATTGAGCTGATAAAGCGCGAAGCAGAGATGTTCGATTTGGATGATAAGGAGTAGGCCTGAACACGGTTGACACTTTTGCTGTTTTGTTAACCATCAACCTATTGGTTTTTAGTGATTTGAATGCGAAAAAATTTTGCATTTTGTCAACCGACTTTGTCGATTGGGTATTTGTTATTCTAACACGAATTCCACGAATTTTACTCATAACTGATAACTCATAATTCATAACTCTGTAATTGGCGGAAACTGGCGGTTTTTGGCGGTAAATATATTTTTTTGTTTCCCTGGAAAAACGAAAAGCAAGATCCTGTTTAATTGGTAATAAGTTAAAGAATAGGACAAAGTCTGTTTTTACATGAAGCAATTAAATGTAATGTCAAAATTAAACAATATGTTTATTAGTGTGTATTAAAACAGGAAATGTTTTTCAACAACCCAAACATTTTTTATTCCTTGAGCCTTCCCCTCGAGGGTGAAGGTTTGGTAGGGGCAAATCCTAGATATCTAACCCCATATAAACCGGGTTCCGATTTACGTTTATGCAATAGGGCGATATCTCTTTAAAAGAGAATTTTTTATACAGGTCAATCGCAGCAATCATTTCTCTATTAGTATCTAACAGTATTTGAGTGAACCCTAATTCTTTGGCAAGTTTAATTACTTCTATGCATAATGCTTCGCCAATTTTTAATCCTCGATGTTCTGGGCGCACATACATCCTTTTCATTTCGCAGGCTGTTGCATCGAATCTTCGCAGTCCTGCTATGCCAACAGGAATAGCTTTGTGGTATGCAACAATAAATACTCCATTTGGTTTTTCATATTCGTCTCCCGGAAACTTTTTTAGCTTTTCGTAAAAGGAATCTTTGCCATCAACCAGGTCCAATTCCTTGTACATATAATTGCCATACTCGGTTAGCAATTGCTTTGCATCGGCAATGGTCTGAGGGGTGTTTATTTCTTTAGTTTGTAACATGAATAGATAGCTCTGCTTTCAAAAATACAATATGCTGTTTAATTCAACGAAAAACCATGAATGATACTATCATAATGGTGATTCAAAGTTATACTAAAGAATTACTCACCCTACCCTCTCTACAATAGAGAGGGTAATACATAGGGCGTTCTTTAACCACGGGTTAAAACCCGTGGCTACAAATATTTAACCCCGCTGGGGTTTAGTAATGATTTAAATCCTACCCTCTCCTTGAGCAAGGAGAGGGTAGGGTGAGGTTTTACTATAACAAAACGCTCATAAACAAGCGTGTATAAAGCTGTAAATCTTATATTTGTTTAAATGAAATTGTCCCCGTTTCACACACTTATCTTATTTCTTGTCCTTGCTTTGCCGTTTGCCGGTGTGGGTCAGGGGCACCTTATAGACTCGTTACACAAGGTTGTAAATAGCGCCAAGGACGATACCAATAAGGTAAACGCAATGAATAAGTTAAGCGATGCCTTAACTGATATATCTAATTACCGCCAGGCCGATTCAGTAGTGTTGTCAACCGTTCAGTTGGCCGAGAAAATAGGCTTTAACTCAGGTTTGTGTACAGCGTATGCCAATAGTGGCTGGATAAGCTATAGCAAAGGAGATTACCCCAGAGCAATATCCTGCTATCTGGAAGAAATGAAAATTGCCCGCGAAACCAATGACCAAAAACATATTGGTGGTGCCTGCCACGGCTTAGGTAGTGTATATACCGACGATGGGGACTTTACCAAAGCGCTTAGCTATTTGCAGGAGGCACTTAAAATAAGACAGGATATGGGCGATAAAAAAGGGCAGGCGGCTACCCTTAATAATATAGGTGAGGTTTACCGTCAGCAGCATGAATATGCTAAGGCGCTTACATATTACTTTAAAGGATTGTCGATAAATAATGCATTAAAAAACAAATACAATTCTGCAATTAATCTCGAAAACCTGGGCTTGTGTTACCAGGGCTTAGGGAACTATGACCTGGCTTTAAAGTACGAATTCGAGAGTAAGGATATTTATGACAGCCTGCATGTTGGCGAAGATATTGCCGGTGTTTGCAATTCAATAGGCCTTGCCTATAAAGCAGAAGGGAAGTATAAAGAGGCGCTGGAATACCAGAACAAAAGCCTTGCCATTGCCCAAAAAAATGGCGCTATGGATGATGTGAAAGAAGCCGATAAGGCCATAAGCGATATTTACGAAAAGACCGGAGATATAAAGGATGAGCTGATATATTATAAGGCATATATACGATTGCGCGATAGTATATTCAGCCAGAAGAACACGCAGGCCATAACCAGTTCGGAACTGAACTTTGAATATGAAAAACAAAGAGAACTGGAGAAAGCTGCGCAGGATAAAAAAGACGCCTTGCAAAAAGAAGATGCCCGCAAACAAGGGTTGGTACTGAAATTGATTTTAGGTATTATGTTCCTGTTCGTGGTTTTTGCCGTAGTTATTATCCGCAGCTTGCGCAACAGCCGCCGCAAAACGGAGATAATTCACAAGCAGAAGGAAGAGATGGAAAAATCGTACCACAACATTACCGAGCTTGGAGAAATAGGACGGAAGATAACCGCAACCCTTTCGTATGAGGCTATTGCAGCAACGGTGTACGAAAATGTGAACGAATTAATGGATGCTACTATTTTTTGTTTGGGCATACCTAATTACGAAAAAAATACGCTTGACTTTCCTGAGTTTATGGAGAAAGGAAAAAAGTATGACAGTACATACGACCTCAATGACAGTAATCGTTTTCCGGTGTTGTGTTTGAATAACAAGCAGGAGATAATGATTAACGATCTGGAGAACGATTATAAAAAATACATACCGTTTATACCACCTCCTGTAGCGGGCGAAACGCCAATGTCGTTCATATACCTGCCTTTGATGAAAAAAGATAAGGTAATAGGTGTTATTAATGTGGGCAGTTTTAAAAAACATTCGTATACAAATTACCATCTGGAAATACTCCGGACTATTGCATCATACACGGCCATAGCCTTAGATAACTTCCGTAACTACAATCAACTGAACACTACATTAAAGGATGTAGAAAAGCTTTCGTATGTGGTGAGCCGGTCTACCAATATGGTAATGGTTTTTAATGCCAACCTTGAACTGGAATGGGTGAACGATACGTTTGCACATAATACGGGTATGCCCATGGAAGAGTTTAAATTGAAAAGAGGCAAAACCCTTTTAGAAATGAGCAGCTACCCCGGAGTAGAGAAGCTTATTGAAGAATGTATTACCCATAAAACCGGAGTATCATACGAATCGGTGAACCATACCAAGAATATGGGTAACCGTTGGTTCCAGTCAATGATATCGCCCATATTTGATGAGAAGGGGGATATAAAGAACATTATGGTAATAGATTCAGATATTACCGCATTGAAGACCATTGAAGAGGATATGAGGCAGCGCAATAAGGATATACTCGATTCTATAAGTTATGCCAAAAGGTTGCAGGATGCTATTATTCCGCCGTTAAGTGAAATTAAAAAACGCTTCCCCGATTCTTTTGTGCTTTACAAGCCAAAGGATATTGTTGCCGGCGATTTTTACTGGATGGAAAGGTTGGGCGAAGATACCATACTGCTTGCCGCCTGCGATTGCACAGGCCACGGTGTGCCGGGTGCAATGGTTAGCGTGGTTTGTTCTAATGCATTAAAGCGTGCGCTGAACGAATTTAAAATACGTAATGCAGGCCAGCTACTCGATAAAACAAGAGAGCTTGTGCTCGAGACTTTTGAAAAGAGTGAGAGCGAAGTGCAGGATGGTATGGATATTTCGTTTTGTGCCATTAATTTAAAAACCAATACCCTTGAATGGAGCGGTGCCAATAACCCCTTGTGGTATGTGCGCAATAATGTACTGAAAGAAATACGCGGAGATAAGCAACCTATTGGCAAGCAAGTGGGCGAAAAACCTTTTACCACGCACCACTTAACTATGCAAAAAGGCGACATGATATATTTGTTTACAGATGGTTATGCCGATCAGTTTGGTGGCCCTTTGGGTAAAAAATTCAAGTATAAAAAACTGCAGGAAGCGCTGTTGTCTGTTTCTGCACTCAGTATGGATAAGCAGAAACTAGCCCTTGAAGACACACTCGAAAAGTGGAAAGGAGACTTAGAGCAGGTGGATGATATATTGATGGTTGGTGTGAGGCTGTGAGTTTTTATTTGGCATGCGAAATAAGAAAGCCTTATGTGCAAAAATTAGTTTGCTTAATTTCTGGCACAGTCCTTTACAACTATGTGTCCATTCCTACCATCTTTCCTCTTCACCTCACGTGCCCTTTCTTTTGTGCACTGGTGTGAAGTTTTACCACAACGAAATATCAATATTGGCTTGTGCAAAATAACCGCGCCAAGCTTCAAAATGGGTATTGGTATAAATATAGCCGCCATTTGCTCCAATAAAAATTCCATTGAGTGCTAAAAGTTGCAAGCCGGCCATAGGCATATAGTAAGCTATGTTATGGTCTGTCATAAAAAAGCTACCCATTTCCATGCCAAAGTAGGGGACGAGGAATGTGCGCTTCGGGTCCTTTTCAAACGACATAGTTAAGCCCATTGAAAGGTCCGTAATAAGAGATTCGGATGAGTTGTTGCCCGACAGGTAACCAAGTTTGCCATAAAAGCGCAATTGACCTGGCCCCATTTCATCATCGTTATGAACCTTAGCATAAAAGAGGTATTCAAATGCTGCTCCCGTATATGCACCGGTAAGGTTTTGCACATTAGGTTTATAGTATTGGTAATTAAGTCCGGGTACAAAGCCTTTTTCGAAGTAGTAGTTTTTTATATACTTATCTTTAGGCATCCATTGCTTTCTGAACCAAACTGTATCTGCATACTCGTCTCCCTGGTTTACTTTTATTTTGCCTTCCTGCACTTGCTTTCTGAATTCAGTTACTGAGTACCTGATATTATTATTCCAGATAGAATCATGCCATATTAATCCGTTCCAATCGTGTGTGTCGTAATAATCCGGATTGTTATTCTCATAGCTTTCTCCGTTAGGAGTTTCGTATCCATGATCTCTGCAGCCATCTACACTTTTGTAACGATAATCTGTACTGTCATGGGTTTTATAATAGTCATTATGGTTACGAGGAAAACTATCTGCCTTCATTTGGAATGCAGGATTACCGGTATATGTGCCATCGTTTTGGCCATTTGCAAATAATGTAGATGCAAATAATACCAGAGCAAGTAAAGAGGCTTTGTGTGGTTTCATGGCGCTGTATTTTAATCTATAACGCGGAAAGAGTCAAAAAGATACACGGAAAAGGAAAAATAAATTAACTCAAGCTGCAGTTTGCGTTAGGCCCGCCCGGATGGGGATTACAGTTAATCAGCAATTGTAACGGCACGTGAGGTGATAAGTGGCCATTATAGGAATCGACACATAGATGCACAGAACTGTGCCAAATAAAAGTAAACCAGATAGTAAGATTGCTTCGTACCTCGCAATGACGGGAAGAAAATTACATGCTCTTCAACTCAGCCACTAAATCGGTAACCACCTTTTTAGCATCGCCGAATAACATACTTGTTTTAGGTTGGTAAAACAGTTCGTTGTCGATACCGGCATAACCGGCATTCATACTACGCTTGTTTACTATAATGCTCTTGGCACGTTCAACTTCTAAAATAGGCATACCGTAAATAGGGCTTTGCGGGTTGGTTTTAGCGGCTGGGTTTACCACGTCGTTAGCGCCAACAATAAGCACCACATCGGTAGTATCGAACTGAGGGTTAATGTCATCCATTTCTTTCAGCTTGGCATAGTCCACATTGCTTTCTGCTAATAACACGTTCATGTGGCCCGGCATACGTCCTGCAACAGGATGTATAGCATAGCTTACTTCCACACCGCGCTCTTCAAGTAATGCTTCCAGTTCGTGCATTACGTGCTGTGCCTGTGCAACAGCTAATCCGTAGCCCGGTACTATAACTACTTTTTTAGCATAGTTCATAAGCACCGCTGTATCGGCTACCGAAATATCTTTTATGGTTCCGCCTGTTGCGCTTGTACCTGCCGCTGCTGCAGCACTGCCTGCACCAAATGCGCCAAATACAACACTGAACAATGAACGGTTCATACCTTCGCACATAGCTACTGTAAGCAATGTACCTGCAGAACCTACAAGGATACCACCGGTAAGCATTACTTCGTTATGGTAAAGGAAACCTCCCGCTGCTGCTGCCAATCCGGTAAATGAGTTTAATAGTGATATTACCACAGGCATATCGGCGCCACCAATTGGCAATACAAACATTACACCATAAAGTAAAGCCATGGCAAGTGCAATAACGCCCATGTTCATATCCTTAACGCCTGCAAAGCTTATGTATGCTGCAAAGCCGAGGGTGGCAACTAATATTAATGCATTTATTACATTGTAAAAAGGAATACGTGGATTGCTATTAAGGTTGCCATTCAGTTTTAAGAATGCAACCACACTACCCGAAAATGATACGCTGCCAATTACCAATCCTGCCATTACGGTTATCATTAGTTTCATGTGGCCTGCATGCTCAGGGAATTCCATAAGCGATATTAATGCAGCGCAACCGCCACCCATACCATTGAAGATTGATACAAGTTGAGGCATTGCGGTCATCTTTACTTTCTTCGCGGTCATCCAGCCAATAATGGTGCCAATGGCAATAGCTGCAAACAACAATATGTATATGATAGATGGTATTTGGTTATTGCGGAGGAAAATGGTGCCAAGTATGGCAGCTGTCATACCTGCTGCTGCAATAAGGTTACCATTGCGGGCGCTTTCGGGCTTGCTTAGCATTTTTAAGCCGAGGATAAATGTTACCGAAGCAACCAGGTAAATAATGTCGAGGAGAAGAGTACTGTTCATATTTTCAGTTTGTAAAGTTTTTAAAGTTCATCAAGTTCGTAAAGTTCATCAGTTTCTAAAGCTCATCAAGTTTTTAAAGTTTTAAAGTACCTATTGACTTTATAAACTTTTTACTTTATGAACTTTCTACTTCTTTGGTTTCTTTTTAAACATTTCTAACATACGGTCGGTTACTACAAAGCCACCAACCACATTAAGTGTACCAAGTATTACAGCAATAAAGCCAAATACAAGGGTAAGGGGTTTGTTTACATCGGCATTGAGCAGCACCAAAATAGCGCCTACAATTACCACACCGTGTATAGCATTAGCACCCGACATAAGCGGAGTGTGCAATACCGATGGCACGTGGCCAATAACTTCTATACCAACAAATACCATCAGTATGAGCATGAATATCATCTGCTGGTGCGAACTGAAAAATGTGAAAATGTGTTCCATATTTAATTTTTAATGTTGAATTCTGAGTTTTAAATTATGCTGTAACGGGTTGCTTTGTTACCGATGGGTGTACTGCTACGCCTTTATGTACGATGAGTGAACCCTTTGTTATTTCTTCTTCCATTTCCCATTTAAAGGCCTCACTGCTGGCAAGGTGTAATAAGAAGGTCGAGATATTTTTAGCGTATAGTTCACTTGCATTTAATGGCAATAAACTAGGTAGGTTCGATTCGCCCAGTATTTTAACTCCATTAGGAGTAATAACGGTTTCGTTCAGTTTACTGCCTACCACATTACCACCTTGTTCTACAGCCATGTCAACAATTACCGATCCGTTCTTCATGCTCTTAACCATTGCTTCGCTAATAAGCACCGGCGCTTTGCGGCCCGGTATAAGTGCGGTGGTAATAATAATGTCGGCTTCGGCAGCGTGCTTGGCAATAAGTTCCTGTTGCATTTTCAAAAACTCATCCGATACGCCTTTCACATATCCGCCTTCTATCTTTATAGATGCATCGCCTTTTACTTCAATAAATTTTCCGCCCAACGATTGTACTTGTTCTTTGGTCTCCGGGCGAATATCTGATACTTCTACAATAGCGCCTAAACGCTTTGCGGTTGCAATAGCTTGTAAGCCTGCAACACCTGCACCCATAATAACCACTTTGCTTGGCTTAATGGTTCCCGCTGCGGTCATCATCAACGGGAATATTTTGCCTAACGCATCAGCCGCCATAATTACCGATTTGTAACCGGCAAGGTTGGCTTGTGAGCTAAGGGCATCCATTTTTTGTGCGCGCGAAATACGAGGTATAGCATCAACCGAAAAAGCTGAAATACCTGCTTTGCTGCAAGCTTCAACCAGTTCGGGGTGGGTTTGGGCATACATGAACGAAAGCAAAATAGCTTCCTTTTTCATGTTTGCAATATCTTGTGCTGATGGTGCATTTACCGAAAGCATTACATCTGCCGTAGCAAATAGTTCCTTACGGTCGTTTACTATGGTTGCACCGGCTGCGGTGTAAAGTTCGTCGTTAAAGTACGAACTGGCTCCTGCACCTTTTTCAATTACAACGGTAAAGCCTTTCTTAACCAGGTCCTTAGCTACATCGGGGCTAAGCGCAACGCGGTTTTCTTTTAGTTTGGTTTCTTTTGGTACTGCTATTTTCACGGCGTATAAATTTAATATCAGTTATAAAGTTTATAAAGTTCTTAAAGTTGCAAAGTTCAAAGACGGCCTCTGCTTTAGAAACTTTATGAACTTTCTACTTTATGAACTAAGCACTGTTGAATGACAAAAGTAAAAATATTTATGAGAAATGCTATAATTAAAAAAGAGAGATTCTTCTGTTTTAGTACATTTGGATTTTGCAGTAAGCATTGGTCCTTTCTATTGCCCCTATTCATCGTTAAATAATATAAGCTGATACAATTCAATATGAATACACAAGAAATTACAATTGCAGGAAAAAGTAAAAATCCGTTAAAGGTTAAACGGTTTGGCTACGGCACAATGCGCCTTACCGGCCCTGGTATTTGGGGAGAACCTGCAAACCGCCCCGAAGCACTGCAAATATTAAAACAAAGTATTAAGAGCGGTATCAATTTTATTGACACTGCCGATTATTATGGCGAAGACATAACAAACCGATTGATAAAAGAAGCGATATATCCATATCCGGCTGATTTGGTTATATGTACCAAAGTTGGCGGCGCACGTAAGCCCGATAAAAGCTGGATTTCATTTAACCGCCCCGAGAACCTGCGCAGCAGTATCGACAGTAATTTGCGTACACTGAAATTAGAACAGATAACGCTCGTTCACTTTAGAGTTATAGCCGGTGGCGGTGTGCCATTTAAAGAATCGATGCAGACTATGTTCGAAATGCAGAAAGAGGGAAAGATATTGCATGTGGGTGTTAGTAATGTTAGTCCTGATGAATTGAATACAGCTATGGCTATGGGGCCTGTTGCTACTGTTGAAAATATGTATGGCCACGCACAACGTAAATCAATTCAGCTTGCATATGGCGGCGAAACAAGAGGTGGGGAGGAAGTGCTTACTATTTGCGAAAAGAATGGAATACCATTGGTACCTTACTTTTCTTTATTCCAGTCAATGCCAAAGAAAGATGAACGTATTACCACCATTGCAAAAAAACATAATGCTACTGATGCTCAAATAAATTTAGCTTGGTTGTTACACCGCTCGCCTTGGATATTGCCCATACCCGGTACATCTTCTTTAAAGCATTTTGAAGAGAATATAAAAGCTACTGAGATAAAATTGAGTGCAGAGGATATGAAATTTTTGGAGTAACTAATTTTCTTCCGCTTCTTCTTTTTTAATTACGCCTATTAAGGTTTTAATTATAAATATTTCCAGTATTAAAAATGCAATAGGCATAAGCAGCATAGCTGTGATGTTGCCCTGAGCTATAGATTGGATGATAGTTTGAACTTCTATTAATGCCCTTACAATTGTTAAAATAACAAGCGCTTCGGGTGCCCCCTTAATAATAGTGACAAAACATAATGCAATACCTATAGCCAGGTTTCGCGAGGCGAATTCATAAGCTGCACTTTTTATGAAAGTATTGGTCATATCTACCCCTGTGGCTGCATGGTAAAGCAAGCTCATGTCGAAGTAGCACATTACTCCGTATATAATATTGAATATACCCAAAACGCCTACTGCAATTCTTACCCATTTGGGTACATTATCTATATGTGCACTCATTTTGTTTTATTGAAATTGGTCAGATAAAGATAAAGAAATAAAGTACAAAATCAGTTTGTGTTGTTTAACTGGTTATTGAAAATTATTTCAGGATACGTTGGGTTAACATTGAGGTAATGATATAGTTTTATTTTTAGCCGACCCAAGTGTAAATGGACAAATTACCTGAGCTGGCTTTTTATTTGACCAAGTATGGCTATTATGCCATATTTCTGTTGGTGTTTATACAAGAATTAGGTATACCGAATCCTATAACCAACGAGCTTGTTTTAATTTTCTGCGGGTACCTTTCGTACACGGGCACACTCAATTTTTATAAAGTAATTATTGTTGCCATTTCGGCTGATTTTATTGGCACTACTATTCTGTTTTTCATTTTTTATTCTTTCAGTAAATGGCTTATAGAGCATTCGCCTAAATGGTTACCGCTGACAGGTGAGACCATTGAAAAACTAAAAAAGAAATTGCTCAAACGCGGTAACCGTAGTGTATTTATTGGCAGGCTTACTCCTTTTTTGCGTGGCTATGTATCGGTTGCTGCAGGCATGTTGCATGTTAAGCCAAAAGCATTTTTAGGCACTGTAATAATATCGGCCATAACGTGGAGTGGGGGACTGGTGCTGCTGGGCAGACTTATTGGCCCTTACTGGAACCAAATGATAAAAGAACGCGGAGTTATAGAAAACATTAGTATTGTAATTGTTCTGATAGTTATAATAACATTTGTGGGCAAGTATTTTAACCGTAAGCAATTACAATAATTTATGGATTCACTGCATCAGTTAGGCTCCTACCTTGCCCAGCATGGTTATTATGCCATATTTGTGTTGGTGTTCTTACAGCAAATTGGTGTTCCCAATCCGTTAACAAATGAATTGGTCCTTATTTTTTGCGGTTACCTTTCTTATTCGGGTACGCTTAGTGTTTACAAAGCTATTATAACCGCAGTCACTGCCGATTTTATAGCATCATCACTTGTGTTTTTTGTGTTTTATTTTTTCAGCAAATGGCTTATAGAACGATCGCCCAAGTGGCTGCCACTGACGGGTGATAGAATAGAGAAAATAAAAAGTAAAGTATTGAAACACGGGCAACGTGGTATATTTATTGGAAGGCTTACGCCCATAATACGCGGTTATGTTGCAGTTGCAGCAGGCATGCTGAATATTAGCGCTAAACCTTTTTTAGCTACTGTAATTGTATCGGCTATTGTTTGGAACGCTGGGCTTATTTTACTTGGTGTACTTGCCGGCCCTTACTGGAGCGAGATTTCGAAAAGAAGTGGAACCATACAAAGTATTTTACTGGTTATAGTAGCAGTAATAATTATAACTTTTGTTAGCAGGTATTTTTTAAGGAAACAAATGGAAAAGAAATAAGTTCAAAGTTTATAAAGTTCGTAAAGTAGAAAGTATGCCTACTGACTTTATGAACTTTGCACTTTAAGAACTTTAGAAACTACTTTTTACGTTTTCCTGCCTGCTGTTCTTTCACCATCTGTTCGAGCCTGGCCTGGAACTTTGATTGCTTGATAGGCTTAGCCTTGTTCTCCTGCATTTTGCGGTGTAATGCATCTTCGTCAATAAACTTGCGGGCTATAAAGGTTTGTGCAAACGTAATTAAGTTGGCAAGGAAGTAATAATAACTTAAACCAGCCGAGTACTTATTCAACACGCTCAGGAACATAATAGGCATAAGGTACATCATCCACTTCATCATTTTTGCCATTTGATCGGTGCCGCCTGCAGGGCTGCCCATTAACTGCTGGTTGGCTGTAAGGTATAAGTATTGCGACAAGGTCATGAGCAATGCAAAAACGCTTATGTGGTCGCCATATAATGGTATAGAAAAATGGTTCGGGAAATTATAAACCGAATCGTAGGTCGACATGTCTGTCGCCCATAAAAAGTGCTGCTGGCGTAACTCGATAGATGAAGGGAAAAAGCTGAACAAAGCCGATAACACCGGTATTTGTAACAACACCGGCAAGCAGCCCGCCATAGGATTAATGCCCGCTTTTTTATAAAGCGCCATAGTGCCCTGTTGCTTTTTCATGGCATCTTCTGTCTTCGGGTATTTTTTGTTTATCTCATCAATTTCCGGTTTTAGTATGCGCATTTTTGCCGATGATACATAGGTGCGGAACGCGATAGGGAAGAGGATAGCTTTAATAACAAGAGTGAGTATTAAAATTACCAAACCATAGTTCATATCGAACTGGTTAAGGAAGTTGAACAGCGGAATAATGATCCAGCGGTTGATAGGTTTACCAAACCAGCCAAATACGCCATAGCCAAGGTTGATAAGCTTTTCGTACTGCATATCGTTATCATCGGAATAGCTTTTTAATAACTTAAAGTTATTTGGCCCGAAATAGAATGACATATCAAACGATTCGCTTGCCATGTGCCCATAGGGTATGGTAACAGAAGCGGTATAGTTTTTCATGTGATTGGCATCTTTACCATCGGTGGTACTTACACTAGGGCTGCCAAATTTGCTGTTGGTAATAAGTATAGAAGAAAAGAAATCTTGTTTGAATGCTACCCAGCTCAGGTCGGTCGAAAGTTCTTTCTTCTCATCTTTCATAGTCGAAAGATTATCTACATCGCTGCCATGGTACTTATAGTAAACAGTAGATGCGCGGCGTTGGTTGCCACTATCCTTCACTGCTTCCTGCGATGGGGTCGACATGGCCCATTCCAGGTTTATTTCCGACATGTTGGCAGGTATAATGTTTTGCATTCCCACCGATTTCACGCGGAAGCCAACCATATAACTTCCTTTTTTAACGGTGTAAATAAACTGAAGGTATTTGTCCTTATCGCTGGTATTTAGCTGCATAGCTAACGTGGTCGAATCGCCCTTTGTAACTGGCTCGCCCACTTGCGAGAAATAAAGTGAATCGGTAGAGAAGAATTTTGAATATGCGTTTAATACCAGGCTAAAGTGATTATCCTTTGCAAAGAATAAAACCAATGGCCCGCCTGCGCTGGTCTTAAAGTTTTTCAGTTCAACCGAACTTATTTTGCCACCCTTTGCCGATACTGTAGCTTTCAGCAGGTCGTTCTCTAATATTATATCTTTATCAGTGCCTTTTAGTGCAGTATAAAATATACCCGACTCGTTACGTACTTTGCTTAAATTGTTTGTTGAATCAGCCACACGTGCTGAATCTGTTATAGGTTTGGTATTTGCAGCTTGTGCAGCGGCAGCAGTCTTCGCTTGTTCGTCGCGTTGCCTGTTAACGTTGGCTATCGAATCATTTTTTGCCTTTGCGCGTGCTATATCTTTTTCCGACGGTGCCTGGTAATACATCCAGCCAAATAGCAGCAAGCCAATAATAAATAAACCTATATAAGACGTTTTGTCGTTCTTCATAATTTTTTACAGTTCATAAAGTTTTAAAGTTTTTAAAGTTTTTAAAGTTCAAGGCACTTTATAAACTTTCTGCTTTATAAACTTTCCACTAATTTTTACTTGGGTGCGCAAAGATATTAAAGTGTAAGACGTGGTGAAAAGAAAAATACGCTTAACTATTTATATAAAGCATGCTAAGGGTTTTTTATTTTCTGCTGTTTTTTTACCAAACCCGGATTTATGTTTTTTTTGATTCTTTTTGAGATGCATTTAAGTGGTTTAAATATCGATGTCTAAATCGAATTAGTTTTGTTAAAAAAAGATACTTACAACTTATTGGTTTTCATGTTGTTGATATATGCTTGAAAAAATCTGTCGTATTTATTTGGAAACTCATGCTATAAATAGTACTTTTACTATTGATTATTTAACATTCATTTAATAGTGAATTAGAAAATAGGTTCGATGGTGAAAAAATTACGAATACTCTTTTTGTTTTTTGCAGTCCTTGCATTTAACTATGCAAATGCGCAGTTATCGGTTACCGGTGGTATTTCGAATGCTACGTTAGCAAATAATCTTTTTGGCCCGGGCGTAACCATCAGCAATTTGGTTGTTAATTGTGGAGGGGCAGGCCAATATGGTACATTTAGTGCAACTGCATCAACAAACTTAGGCCTTACCAATGGAATTTTATTAACCACAGGCAGTATTGGCAATGCAGTTGGCCCCAATAATAGCGCAAGTGCCACAACAAACATTGGTAGTACTGCAAACGATGCATGCGTTAACTCAATAACCGGTGGCTCACAGTTCGATCCATGTATAATTAATTTTGATATTGTTCCCAGTTGCGATACGTTTAACGTTAGTTACGTATTTGGCTCAGAGGAGTATAATGAGTTTGTAAACGCCGGGTTTAATGATGCCTTTGGCTTTTTTATTAATGGCCCTAAGCCTGGTGGCGGAACATACAGTTGTTATAACGTTGCACGTATTCCCGGTACAGCTACTCCGGTAACTATTGATAATGTGAACAATGGTTCAAATAGTGGATATTACCGTGATAATACTTCTTCTTCTTCCCCTAGTTATACCTCAATTCAATATGATGGGTTAACTGTTCCGTTAGTTGCTGTAATTCCTGTTGTAGCCTGTAGTTCATATCACATGGAACTTGCAGTGGTGGATATTGGTGATGGAAATTATGATTCAGGAGTGTTTTTAGAATACCAGGGGTTGCGTTGCGTATCTGATCAAACTATTGCTGTTACGCCTAAAAATACTACTATATGCCCCGGTAATCCGGTAATACTAACTGCGAGTGGCATGGCCACTTATACCTGGTCTCCCGCTGCGGGCCTGAATGTTACAACGGGCGCTGTAGTAACAGCCACACCAACAGTCACAACAAAATATATTGTTACAGGTACCAATTCATGTACTTCTGAGAAGGATACTGTAACCATTACAGTATCCGGCGGCCCGGTAATATCTGTAACACCTGCTGCACCAACAATATGCACGGGTGGTAGTGTTAACCTTACTGCATCCGGTTCTACAGGTACCTACAACTGGTCGCCTGGAACCGGTTTAAATGTTACAACAGGCCCGACAGTTACTGCTAACCCGGCAGCTACTACAACCTATACAGTATCAAGCACGGTAGGTGGTTGCACCGGAATGAAGACTGTGGTAGTTACTGTAACTACTACACCAACAGTTTCTGTATTACCATCGCCTGCAGCTATTTGTGTTGGCGGAAATATTGGGTTGACAGCCAGTGGCGCTGCATCCTATACATGGAGCCCTTCAACAGGGCTTAATGTAACTACAGGTGCAAATGTAAATGCAAGCCCCGGTAGCACACAAACCTATACCGTTACCGGTGCAGTGGGTTCTTGTCCGGCTGCCCCTGTTACTGTGGTTTTAACTGTAAATCCAACACCAATTTTATCTATAGCTCCTACTGCCCCAACTATTTGCCCCGGTGGAAATGTGAACCTTATTGCCAATGGAGGAGGCGCTGGCGCTACCTATACCTGGTCGCCTAATACAAACCTGAGTGCTACAACAGGAGTTACAGTTAATGCTTCACCTGGTTCAACTACAACGTATACTATGAATGGAACCAGTTTGGCTGGTTGCCCTGGTGCACCTCAAACCGTTGTTGTTACTGTGGCTGCTTCATTAAACCTGAGTGTGAATCCTACCAATCCTATAATATGTATTGGCGACAGTATTGTGCTTAGTGCTTCGGGTGCTGCTACTTATACATGGAGACCGGGTACAGGCCTTAGCTGTACAAATTGCCCGAACCCAACTGCACAACCGGGCAGCACAACAACATACACATTGGTTGGTGCCAGCGGAACTTGTTCTGATTCTATTAATGTTGTACTTACAGTAAATCCTCCACTTCCTGTATCTATTACAGTAAACGGAATAACCTCCGCTATATGTCCGGGCGATAGTTTGTCAATGACTGCAAATGGCGCTACAAGTTATACATGGAGCCCTACTACAGGATTGAACTGTACTACCTGTGCAACTGTTGATGCAGGGCCAGCTACAACTACAACCTATACTGTAACCGGAAGCAATGTGGCAGGCTGCGTTTCTACTGCTACACAAATTATAACTGTATATCCTAAACCGTCGGTAACCATTTCTCCGGCAAATACAACTATATGCCAGGGCGATACCGTAAGCCTTAGTGCAAGCGGACTTAGTACCTATAACTGGGCACCCGATTCTGAATTAAATGTTACAACGGGCCCTGTAGTAGTAGCCACACCAACCACCACTGTAACCTATACCGTTAGCGGAAAAGGAGTAGGGGGCTGTACCGCAAAGGACAGTATAACAGTTGCTGTAAATCCTAAGCCTGTAGTATTAGTTACCTCTTCAAGTCCTACAGCATGTGCCGGCGGAAGCATATCGCTTACAGCAAGTGGCGCCACAACTTATTCATGGGCTCCGTCAAGCGGACTTACCCTAACTACAGGAGATACTACTACAGCGAATCCATTAACTACTACTACATATACAGTTGTTGGATATGGCCCTTCTGGTTGTACTGATACAGTAACTACTGTTGTAAAAATAAATCAACCACCTACTATAAAGGTTACGGCATCTTCTGCTACTATATGCTCGGGCGATTCGATGACACTTATTGCTTCCGGTGCAAGTACCTATGCCTGGAGCCCACCTGCAGGGTTAAATACTACTACAGGTAATACTGTAATTGCTTTCCCGGCCGGTACATCAAGCTTTATTGTAACGGGTACCGATACTAATGGTTGTAAACATAATGATACGGTTAGTGTAACAGTTAGCAATATAACAATCAGGGGCAATGCTGTTAAACCATCTATATGCACAGGCGATTCTACCGTTATTACTGCAAGTGGCGCAACGTCGTATACATGGTCTCCTTCTATATGGTTAAGTGCTACTACAGGTTCTAATGTTATTACAACTCCTTTGGCTACTATTACATATACTATTGTAGGTACCCAAGGTGCACATTGTATTGATTCAACTACAGTTGTAATTACCGTTAATCCGGTTCCGGTAATAAGTGTAAAGGCTACCGATTCATCTATTTGCAGTGGCGGTGGCATAACTACGCTTACAGCTTCCGGGGCAAATACATATAAATGGTCTCCTGCTACCGGTTTAAACAAAACTACAGGCTCAACAGTAACCGCTAAGCCACCCGGAACAGTAACATATACCGTTACCGGTTCTAATGCAAGTGGTTGTAGCGATACAGCAAGTATTGTAATTACAGTGTTGCCTACACCTACTATTAATATTACTGCAGCAGGCGGCGACAGCTTATGCCCCGGACAATCGAAAACACTTACTGCCGGAGGTGCTGTTACTTATATGTGGAGCACAGGCTCTACAAGCACAAGCATTAATGTATCGCCCGGAACAAATACTACTTATACTGTTGTTGGTATAAGTGCAGGCTGTTCCGATACCGCTATGGTAAGCATTATTGTATATAACCTTAAGGTGGCCATGAGCAACGATTCGGTTTGTATTGGAAAAACAGTTTTACTTAACGCAAGCGCATCAGGCGGAGAACAGCCTTATAGTTATGTATGGAATAATGCTCTTGGTTCGGGCCCGGGCCCGAAAGCAGTTACGGTAGCCAATACAGGTTATTATGTTTGCACAGTAACCGATGCCTGCGGAACAGTTGTGGCAGATTCATCGCTGGTAACTGCAGTGCCAAGCCCATCGGCAGCATTTGTGGCAAGCCCTAATTCTATATTGGGTGGCGAATATGTAAGCTTTGTAAATGCTAATAGTGGTGCAACTACTTGGTACTGGACCTTTGGTGAAGGTGGCAGTTCAGATAGCGCATTCCCTTACTACCAATACGATATTCCCGGAACATATATTGTTACCCTTGTGGTTAGCAACCAGTTTGGCTGTGCCGATACATCGCAGGATACAGTTTTGGTAACCGAAGGAATATATGTGCCGAACGTATTTACCCCAAATAATGATGGAGTAAATGATGTGTTCCATGTAACAGCAGGCGGCTTAAAGACTTATAACATTACCATATTTAACCGCTGGGGCGAAAAGGTATTTGAAGCCAATTCGCCTAATATTGACTGGACCGGAAACAGCCAGGCAGGTGTTGAAGAATCGGATGGTACGTATTACTATATACTAAAAGCAACCGATTATAAAAATAAAGATTATAACCTGGATGGCTACCTGCAACTTATCAGGTAATATTAAAATATTGTTAAACAAAAAAATGAAAATCCCTGAAGCATTTGCTTCGGGGATTTTTTTATGTTATAAGCGTATAACTTGCTGCTTTATAAGACAAACCATTCAATTTATAAGATGATGTTGGTAAAACGAAAGCGGTAATTTGCATTTTAGTGACGTATTGCATATATTTGTATGTATTTTACTCTTTAGTAAATGGAAATTGTATGTTATTAAATCTATAATATTTACATGAAAAGGAAATTTACCTCCCCTGTGTTTTCCTCGAATGTTACCGGCTTTATAAAAAAGCATGTAATAATCTTGATGTTAACTTGTTTAGTGTTGCCTTTTGCCGCCATTGCACAAACTATTTCCGCCAGCAAAAATCAAACTGAAACTGGTGAGAAGAAAGGCCCTGTGAAGAAATGGAGTGCAGATCCATTTAACCATCAGGTGTTTGTTGAAAACCGTGGCCAATTTGATAAGGTTTTGAAGACAAATGATCCTGTACTGTTTTATGCTATGGTAGGAGGTGCAAAACTTTATTTTACACCCAAAGGTGTGGTGTATGAATATGATGAGAAAATTATAGATAAACGGGCAACTGAGGCAGAAGAAAAGCGGGAAGAGGGAGCAAAAAAAGGCGAAGAGAAGGAGAAAAAAGGAAAAGAAGCTGAAGTGCGATATAAAACTGTTCCTCATTTTATGTCGTCATACTGGCAGGGTGCTAATGCAAAAGTAATCCTAAGTGCTGAGGAAGAACAAACCAATTATTATACTTATGGTATTGATGAAAACAGGACCATTAAAGCGAATTTATTTAAAAAGATAACCTACAATAATATTTATCCGGGCATTGACTTGGTTTATACTTTTCCGGAAAATAGAGATGAAGTAAAATATGCCATCATTGTACATCCGGGTGCAGATGTATCTCTGATAAAGTTTAAATACAGCGATGATGCAGTAACCCATGTTGATGAAAAGGGCAACATTATTACCAGTAGTTCTGATTTAAAAACTCATAAACTTACAGAATATGCTCCTGTAAGTTTCTATCAGGACGGGGGAGATCTAAAAGTAAATTATGCTTTAGAAGATGGCGCTGAAACATTTTGGGTAAAAGAGGGCTATGATAAAACAAAAACCCTTGTTATTGACCCTGCTATTAATCCTGGCTATACTGGTACATATGATGTACCGTATGACCTCGACTACGATAATGCAGGAAATGTATATGTATATGGTGCTTATAACCCGCACCAGCTAAGCATGATAAATCCTGCAGGTACAGTTGTATGGACATTTAATACATCTACAGTAAATATAAACCACCCGGGAGGTGGTGGAACATCAGCTTTTGAACAGGACGATTATGGTGGATTTTGTGTGGATAAAGTGGGTCAGCTTGCTTATGTTTCTGAAGGTTTCGATCAGTATGGCGCAGCAATGCTTAAGGTCAATTCTAGTGGTTCTCTTGTTAGCAAGTTTAACGGCTCAAACGCTATGTGGGAAATGTGGCGGATGCAGTATAACAGATGTACTGGCGAGATTTTAGTGGGCGGTGGCGGAACTAATACCCCAAGTGGCCAGGTGGCACAGGTTAATACAACTTTTTCTTCTCTTACATCGTATGATATTTATGCCAATTCTACAGGCAATAGTAGTGTAGGGAAAGATATTAGCCGTATGTGCATAGACCCTACAGGTAGCCCTGTATATATGGACTATGTGACTTCTGTTACCCAAATTGGCCTTCCTCCTTACGCTAATTACGATAATACTTTATTAAGTGTTGGTATACCAATTGCCGGAGCAGGTTTTGCAGCTAGCATAATAGACCCAACAGGCCAGGCATTGTTAGAACTTGGCAGTAATTACTATATAGGCCCTGGTATAGATCCTAACACAGGCGAATCGGTAACTTCATGTGGAATGAACGGAATGGCTGCCGGCCCCACTTATTTATATGATTGGGATGGTTATACATTAAGAAAGCTAAATAAAGGCACTTTGGGAACCATTGGCACTGTGGCAGTTGCTGCTACCCTTACTGGTGAAACAAAAAATTACGATTATATTGGTGCTGGTGGCCCGGGCCTTAACTTTAAAGAGTCTGATATTTATTGGGGCGGTTTAGCAGCAGATGCTTGTGATAATGTGTATGTAGGTAATGTATTAAAAACAGGCAATGCGCCTCAGCTATTAGTATATAATTCGGCATTGGCATTACAATCAACCACGGCATTGCCAAGCTATCCCTACTCTGTAGTATTGGGCGTAAACGATTCTATTATTTATGTTTGTGGTGGTCCCGATGCATCTTCTCCTTATGGCAGCACCGGTAGCGGTTTTGTGGAGGCTTATGTAAATTCAATTAAAACGGTAAGCACTTCGGCAAATGGCGTAGGTACTACTTGTGGTTTGAATAATGGTTCGGCCTCAGCCAGTCTCAGCTTATGCGGCACAGTTCAGGGCGCAGGTGTAACTTATTCCTGGAGCCCCGGCGGCGCAACAACACAGTCAACAACCGGTTTAGCTTCCGGCAGCTACACAGTTACTATGCAAATAGGTTGTGGTAATTTTTACCAAGCTGTTGCTAATATTGCGGGCTCAGTGCCTGCGCCACCTACAGGTGTATCTGCAAGCTCAAATTCGCCTTTGTGTGAGGGAGCTACATTAAATTTAAATGGCAATGCAACAGGTGCAACAACATGGAGCTGGACAGGGCCTAACGGATTTGTTTCTGGTGCTCAAAACCCTACTATTAATAATGTTACTGTTGCTAACGCAGGTACATATTCGTTATCAGCAAGCAATGCTTGCGGTACAGCGGCTACTGTTACTGTAAATGTAACTATTAATACTAATCCGGTTGTTTCTATATCTGGTTCTCCTTCATTAACTATATGCTCAGGTACTTCTGTTCCATTAGCAGCCAGCCCAAGTGGTTTATCTACCTATGCCTGGACAGCCTCAAACCCGGGTACAATAACTAATACTACCTATGATACTACAACAGCGTATCCTAATAGTACTACTACCTATACCGTAATTGCTACCGATGCAAATGGTTGCAGTAATTCGGCAGCACCAGCTACGTTAATTGTAAATGTTAATCCTACACCTACCATAAATGTGTCCGGCTTACCTTCTTTAACTGTTTGTTCCGGAGGCAGTGTACAATTAACAGCTAGTGGTGCAGGAGTAGGGGGTACATATGTATGGACCGATCCTTCTTCAACACTTACTACTACTACATATGATACTACTACAGCATTCCCAAGTACAACAACTACTTATACGGTAGTTGGTACCAGTACAAGCAATTGCAGCAATGCAACTTCGCCACAAACAGTGGTGGTTACTGTTAATACTACACCAACCGTTTCTATTACTCCGGCTAACCCGGGTATGTGCCCCGGCGATACAGCTAATCTTACTGCTTCGGGTGCTACAACCTATACATGGAACACCGGCGGAACAAACGACACTATAAGGCCATACCCTGCCGATACGACCAAGTATTATGTGGTTGGCGCTAACGGCGGTTGTACCGATACGGCCAGGGTAACTCTTGCTGTAGGCGTAGTGCATGTAATTGTTACAGCCAGTTCGCCTGTTTTATGTTCGGGTATTCCGGATACACTTACGGCAAAAGGCGCTAATGGTTATGCATGGAACAATGGTTCTACTAACTCAGTTATAATTGTTAACCCTACTGATACTACTAAGTATTGGGTAGTTGGCACGTCGGGTAGTGGGTGCAGCGATACCGGCAAAATAACAATTGATGTAAATACTTCACCTACTGTTACAGCCACATCTACATCGCCAACAAGTACAGTTTGCCCTAACGATACTACACAAGCTTTTGTAACCGTTACGGGTGCGGGCACTCCGCCATATACCTATATGTGGTCGAACGGACAAACACACGATACTGCATATGGCCTTGGTGCCGGCAGTTATACAGTGGTGCTTACCGATGCCAATAATTGTAAATCGAATACAAATGCTGTTGTTACTATAACTGTGCAAAATATTGTAGTGACTGCTACAGCGCCAAACAGTGGCAATATATGCAGTGGTGGCAGTACTACCTTGTTAACAGCCAGCGGAGCTACTAATTATATATGGAGAAATTCTACCGGTCTTACCGATACAATATATGATACTGCAACTGCAAGCCCGACAATTACTACTACCTATACGGTAATGGGAACAACTACTGGTACCTGTAAGGACAGCGCTACTGTGGTAGTAACCGTTAACCCAACACCTACAGTGGTTATAAATGCAGGTTCGCACGATACAGCAGTTTGCGCTGGCAGTAGTGTTGTACTTAACGCTACAGGAGCAAGTGGATATACCTGGAGTCCTACTACAGGCCTTAACCCTACAACAGGATCGCCGGTAACTGCTACACCTGCTGTGCCTACTACTTATACGGTAACGGGTACAACTCTCGGTTGCCCCGATACGGCCAGTGTATTTGTAAATGTACTGCCAACACCAACAGTAACTATAAGTGTTTCGGGTGGTAATGATACTGTATGCCCTGGGGCCTCGGTTACATTAACCGCTAATGGTGCACCAGGCAATACCTATATATGGAGCCCCGGTGGTTCAACTAATTCGAGCATTACAGTAATTCCTTTAACCAGCCCTAGTATTTATTCGGTGGCAAGTTATAATGGTGCATGTACAGTTAATGCAAGTCAGAACATATACATATATCCTCCGTTAACTATAAGTATGATTCCTATAGATTCAGGCTGTAGCGGCGCTCCAGTAGTTTTAGGTGCGCTTGTAAATGGCGGCAATGCACTGCCGGGTTATACATATGCATGGACACCTAACATAGGCACAGGTGCGGGCCCTTATACAGTGCCTTCGAGCCCTGCTACTTATTCGTGTACCGTTACCGATGGTTGTGGAAACACTGCCACAGGCAGTACACAGGTAATTATAAACACATCGCCTGTTGCAGCATTTACAGCAATACCAAACCCGGCAATTGCAGGGCAATTTGTAGCCTTTGTTGATAGCAGTACATTAGCTACCAAATGGTACTGGACCTTTGGCAATGGCGGCACATCTACTGCATCGTTCCCATATTACACCTATGACTTAGCAGGGTCGTATGTTGTAACCTTATGGGTTACCAGCAGCAGCGGCTGCCGCGATTCGATATCAGATACCGTTGTAGTAAACGAATTGATATTTATACCTAACGTATTTACACCTAACGGCGACGGAATAAATGATGTGTTCCATGTTACGGCACCCGATGCTAAAATATACAACATCGAAATATTTAACCGTTGGGGCCAACGCGTATTCAAATCAAACGCAGCTAACATTGACTGGAATGGCCGCAGCGAAGGCGGTGTAATGTGTTCAGACGGTACATATTATTACGAAATACAATTTACCACATACGCCGGAAAAGACTATAAATACACCGGTTACCTTCAGTTGATTGGTGGCGGTGGAGAGATACAGCAATAAAGATTT
>Ga0207054_1071_pt1 | contig 32762 bp, 18 predicted proteins | sample Alteio_BWMinCont_60_FD_153288 | JGI IMG/M metagenome (GOLD analysis project Ga0207054, IMG submission 153288) | Enriched cells from forest soil in Barre Woods Harvard Forest LTER site, Petersham, Massachusetts, United States -... | ecosystem: Environmental > Terrestrial > Soil > Temperate forest >... | reverse complement strand
TCTTTCGCCAGCCCGATGAAGCTGAACGCGCCGGCTATCGCGCCTGCCTGCGCTGCCGCCCGCGATCGGCAGGCGGCAATGGACAGATGCAAATGGTGAAAGCCGTTTGCCGATACATCGAGCAGCATCTTGACGAGGCGGTCACGTTGGCGCGGCTTGGTTCCGAGTTTCGCCAAAGCCCGTTCCATTTGCAACGCACCTTCAAATCGGTGCTCGGGATCACACCGCGCGCTTATGCCGATTCCTGCCGCATGAACGAACTCAAACGCAATCTGCGCGCCGGGCATTCGGTCACGCGCGCCATGTACGACGCCGGATACAGTTCCAGCAGCCGTTTGTACGAGCGCACCGCTTCGCAACTTGGCATGACTCCGGACAAGTACCGCCGTGGCGCGATTGCGGCGCCAGTCCGCTACACCTGCGCCGATTCTCCGCTGGGACGCATGCTGATCGCGGCCACCGACAAAGGTATTTGCGCCATCCAGTTCGCCGACTCCGATGACGAACTCGAACAAGGGCTGCGACACGAATTTCCCTTTGCCAATCGAAAACGCGACGACAGCGCTCTGCAAACCTGGAAGCAGGATCTGCTGCGCCAGATGCGCGGGCATAAACTCAATTCAGTCCTGCCGCTCGCCATTCAGGCTACGGCGTTTCAGCGCCGCGTCTGGTCGTATCTGCAACGAATCCCGTTCGGCGCAACTCGTTCCTACGGTCAGGTTGCCAAAGCGATCGGCCAGCCGACAGCCAGCCGCGCCGTGGCCCGAGCCTGTGCGACCAATCCAGTCGCCGTGGCGATTCCGTGCCATCGCGTCGTCCGCGAAACCGGCGAGACGGGCGGCTATCGCTGGGGGATGGAACGAAAGAAAACATTGCTGGAGATGGAACAAGCTTAAAACCGGGCCACGGATTTTCACGGATTACCACGGATAGACCCTAAGCACTTATCAGTGATAATCCGTGGCTGATTTTATTGCACCTTTCTGTACACTTCCCGCGCATCATCCAGCATCTTCAACACCGATTCCTCTTCCGCCTCAGTATTCCAATCCTTGTTCGCCTTGGCTTCTTCAGTCAGTCGATCAATCCATGCTCCGAAATACGCCGCATCTTTCGCGGCCTTCGGATGCGACCCTTCAACCGTCACATAAATCGGACTGGTCGTCGCATACGGATAGGCATCCAGCACGGGATACTCCGCCTTCTCGCTCCACGCTCGTAGGAGGCACCATCCGCTCTGTGAAATGGGAATCGTTCCCTCCGCGTCGGCAGAGTCGCCACTGGCATTCAGTTTGAGAGTGCCGGCCACTTCGCCATTGCAAATCACTTCCAAGTGATCAACCGGTACAATCGAGCGCAGCCAAGCCGCAAACTTGACGCGATTCTCTCCCGCAGGCAGGCGCAACGTTTCGCCCGCCTCGCGCCCGCCCAGGGTGAATCCTATTAGTGGCCCGTTCGTAGCGAACGTGCGGCCTTGCTTCAAAGAATTCAGCCACGAGCCGATATTCAGTGGACCGTTTGAAACTTTCGCGTACACCCGATTCAACCCTACCGGCCCGCGCAGCGATGCAAAGTTTGCCATGGCATCGGTGCCGGCCGCCGCGGGGAGACGAAAGCCGCAATTCAGCAACCGGTACCATATCTCGGCAGTCAATTTGTGGTCGGAAAATCCCACTACTTCGATGTAGTCCACCTTGCCAAGCGCCACATCCACCGGCAACTCGCGAGCATCTTTCATCGGGTCAGCCACCGTTTCGAAAGGATGCGCATACCCCACCAGCCCCTGCTGCGCATGCGCCATATCCGCGACATCTGCGTTCATAGGGAAAAGACTCGCGGCCGCAGTGCCGGGATAACCCGCGTATCCGGGAAGCAGAAAATTCTTGGTGAGATTCAACAGTCCAAGATGTCCCCAGTAGCTGGTGTGATATTCCTGACCATGCAACAGCAGTTGGGTCGCGGTCGAAGCCTGATCTGGCGTGGAACTGAAATAAGCGATATCCGGAATGCGCTGCTCTTTGTTAACAATCAGGTCTTCGACAACCGAAAGGTTCTCAGCGTCCGCCTGGGCGACAAGATGCTTAGGGGTATTGCGATACGTTCCGCCATAGTTCATGTGAACGTGAACATCGCCGCTGACCCAGTGGGAATTCACGTTTACGGGAATTTGCAACGGTCTTAATTTAATGTCCAGTCTTGCATTTCCGCCGGCGGAAACGTTCAATGTCCTCTTTTCCACGGGATACTCGAAGCCCTTCATTATCGCTACGCTCACGCGGCCCCCGGGCACCGCGACCTTGCTCACGCCATCCGCGTGGAAATAGTGCGCTTCAAACAGCCCGTCGGCGGGAATGATGTGGTCGTCAGCCTCTAGCCACGCGTCGTCCGGCGCGTAGGCGCGGCCATCCTCGCCTGTTACGGAGACACGCGCCGACGACGGCTTGCCGCTCTCGTCGGCGACGCGAATCGTCAATTGCCCCATGGGGTGCAAATAGTTTCTTTTTTTGGAAACAAGTTGGGTTTGCGCGCCGCCGGGGATCTCCTGCGTCCACAGCGAGGTAATGCCGCCGCGATTGGAGATAAACGCGATCTTCTCTCCATCGGGCGACCAGCGTGGATTAATGTTGTCGAAATCTCCATAGGAAATGGGAAACGCGTCGCCACCTTCCGCGGGCATCAGCCAGAGCTGGTGCCACTGCTGTCCTAGATATGACGCGTACACAATGCGCTTGCCATCGGGAGAGAAGTCCGGACGAGCTTTCCATGCCGTCTCTTCGTAGTGAATTTCATGCGTCTCCGCGCCCGGCTCTGCTTTCATGCACCAGAAACCGCCGGTGCCGTAGATATGTCCACGATTGGAGACGAAAAGAATCTCAGTGCCATCCGGCGACCACGCCGGGCTGATCTCATGGTCAAATTCGCTGTAGTAATAACGAGGCAGTGGGCTGCGACTCTCTCCCGCGAAGCGCTGCACGTCAGTCAGTTCTCCGTCGTGAAAGCTTCCCACGAAGATATGAAAATGCCCGTGATACGAGGTCGAAACGAAGGCGATCCGCTTGCCATCCGGCGAGAAGCGCGGCTCCACATTAACCGCGCCATTCGACGTTAGCTGTTTCGTCTCCAAGGTTTGGAGATTCAACGCCCAGAGTTCGATGGCGCCTTTCGAGTAGGAATCGTAAACCGCCCAGGACCCTTGCGGTGAACAGTCTGGCTGATAGTCGTATCCAGCGCCGCTGGTGAGTTGCGCGGCAACAGATGAGTTCAGTCGTTGCGCCCACAAACTCCCTTTCATCGAATACAACACCGACTGCGAGTCCGCCAGCCAACACACGGAGCTTGGCCCGGTGGTGAGCTGCGGCAGATACATTTCGCGATAGTAATAAGGATGCGGCAGGTCAATCTGCTTGAGCACCGGCTCGCGCTGTGCGAGGGCCACCGTGGACAGCAACGTACAGAGAATCAGCAGAATCTTGCGAGGTATCAACCAAGCCTCCCGGAACCGCGCGATTATACAGCAGTTCGCGGCGGCCGCTCCCTCACCCACAGCCAGTTCAGCAGCGCTATCACAATCGTTCCAATTAGGATCAACGAACCGCTCAGGTCCACTCGCGTAATCAGCACCACGCAGATCAAGACGCCTAGCACCGCAAAGAAATCGCCTCCCGGCAAGCAGAACCACGCCGCTCCAGGCTGCTTCCTCCGCAAGACAGGCAGTGCCGCGCAGCCCACGGCGTAATAGAAGAGGCGAGCGACTGCTGACAAGGTCAAATTCCAAGAGAAACTGCCGAACAACGCCAACAACCAGACCAGCGCTGAGAACACCAGAATCGAAACATAGGGCGTATGAAACCTCTGATGCACTGCGGCAAACCACGAAGGAAAATCTCCCTCTTCAGCCAAGGCAAACGTCACCCGAGGCACCGCAAGAATTTTGGCGCTGAGATAGCCATAGAACGAAATCAGCGCGCCGACCGTGATGAACGCAGCGCCTCCTCGTCCCAGCGCCAGTCGGGCCACATCCGCCAACGGGCGCTCGCTGTGCGCCGCGCCCGGAAGCACACCGACCACCACCCACTGAATCAGGGTGTACAAAACGGTGCAGGTGATCAGCGCGGCAAACAGCGCAAACACCGTGTCCCGCTTCGGATCCTTCGCTTCCGACATGGGAGTGAGTGCGGTTTCAAAGCCGCCATAAGCGAAAGCCAGCAACAGCATCGCCTTCAGCCATGCATCGGCCCCCGCGGGCGGCGAACTGGCACCGGCGCTTCGATGTCCGGTGAACAGATAAACCGATCCTGCAACAATTACGATGGCCAGCGGCAGCAGCTTCGCCACTGTAAACACATTGCTTATTTTCGTCCCAGCGCTTACGCCCCGGTAATTCACAAGTGCTAGCAATCCAACCAAGAGCGTGAGAATCACGAACCGCGGCAGCGGATCGCGGGCAGCAGGCCAGAACTCACCTAGATAAATTGCGAAGAGATTGGCATTGGCCGCAGGCGCTGCCAGTTGCGCCAGCCAGAGCATCCAGCCCATCTCAATGCCCATCAATCTGCCGAATGCCACCCGCGCATAAAGATATGGCCCACCCGCCTGGGAGAACTGCGACGCCACTTCGGCGAAACACGCCATGATGACGCCCACTGCCGCCCCTGCCAGCAACACGGCAATTACACTGGACTTTCCCAGCAACCCCGCCGCAACCGAAGGCAGCCCAAACACACCGCTCCCGATGATCGAGTTCACCACCAGCGCCGCCAGGCTCCAGCGGCCAATGGCCCTCACCAGCCCGGTTTTATTCTTCAGTGGCACTGGCGCGTTTGTATCACAAACTTGGCGAATGTCCAGCCGCGAAACCCCGAAATTGCGCCCATTGGGGGCGTCTTCCCGCGCGCCGCGGCCGCCTAATCGCCTTAAGCGCGGTGCTTCATACCAAAGTAATACTACGGCTTACCAAAGCGCATGCACGTGGGACATCTGGCCGCATCTGGCCAGTGATGAGATGGTGAATCTGCCGTTTCATTGAGGAAGCAGAGGTTCATGGGAAAAGAAGACGAATATCTGGACGACGTTCACCTTCGCATCCTGCGCGTGACCGAAGACCTGCGCGCCATCCAACGGGAGTTGAATTGCGCCGCCATGGAAGCCCCGGGCGATCCCGAACTGATGGAAGCCCTCACCACATTGCCGGAGATGGAATCGCTGCAGGTGTTGAAATCGGCTCTTGACCAGATGCGCCACTTTCTGTGGTTCTACATTCAGGTTATGACCAACGAGTCAGAGGTCGGCGACAGCTTGAGGCAGAGCATCCGGCAAACTTCGGAAGGCAATGTAGTAAGTCCCGAAGCTTCTCTGGTGGAAAAATTTAAGCACGCGACCGACGCCGCCTTGCTGCAGTTCATTGCCGACGGCAAGAACCGCAAGCCCAACTAGACGCCATTTTTGTAGGAGTGCCGCGCACATCCGATAATTCTTCTAGCGCAATTGCCTTTGCCCTGACTCATCAGCGAGCCTGTTTCCAGACACTTTCGCGAAGCTTGCTGCGCATCTGCAACGAATTACCGCTCAACCCCTGAATGTTATAATCCGAGTGTGCCACGGCCTTCGGGCAGGCACGGCCGCGCTGTGTTTTTCCTGCCTCTGTGCGGTCCGCGAATTGTCGGGGAGTGGCTCAGCCTGGTAGAGCACCTGGTTCGGGACCAGGGGGTCGGAGGTTCAAATCCTCTCTCCCCGACCAATCTTTTCAAGCAGATAAACGGCACTTCTGGTTTTCCGTCTACAACGGTGTAGACGATTTCGTAACGGTCGCGTCTTCTCGGGCGCGATTTCGCACCTCCTCGCTATTGCTGCTTTCGGAATTGCGGCTTTGCAGCCTCGATTAAGCCCTCTGATTTGGTTGTGCACGAGGTCGCAATAGACTTGGTCTCCAGGCTCATCCAAAGTGCAGCGCCATCACAATCGCATCGCTTCGGGTTTCTGTGTTCGACGCCTCGGACCCAGCCATTCGGCAACCTCCGTGAAATGACCAAAGTTTTTTTTGGCTTGTTCGCTCATCGATTCAGTATGATCCCAGCAAATGCTTTGTCAGAACGCGGCTTAATAAGCGGCGTCGCCTTTGATTTTTGCCGTGTTTATGTATCCGAAACGTAACAGAGTAAGCCGCCCGATGGTGTTTGAGGCTGCAGGAGAGCGAATTATGAGAGGCACCACGAACGTGGGATTCGTGAATCGAAATGGGCAAGTAGTTATACGCAACACTGGCAAGCCCGGGACAGATCACGGGCAGTCGATTTATCAACTTGCCTGCAGCGAATGCGGCTGCGTCTACGGAGCAAATGGGGCGGACATTTTTGAACGGAAGTGTCCCCAACATCAAAACGGCGCTCCCGGTCTCCCGTTCTGAACGATAGCGCTGAGTCTCACGACGCCGGCGCAGATGTTTAAGACACCTCCACGCGTCCTCCCAGGGCAGAGCGGTTGAAGGTTGAATTCGTTCCCGCAACCGCTCTCTATTTCGTATCCGGGGATAATCGACACACTCGATTTGCTTCTAATTTCCTGATAATGTGATACTTGTAGCCATTTTAGTGTCTAAAATCCAACCGACGCGATACGCCCCGCAGGGCACAGTTCACCTTAAATGAGGAAAGATTTCTACAACGCAGGCGGGAAGAAGTCTGACATTGAAGTTCGAATCAGCTATCGGATTATCCAGTTATTTTCCGAGGGCTTGTATTCAAGTCCCAACAAGGCACTTGAGGAACTCGTTTCAAATTCGTTCGATGCCGGCGCGACAAACGTTCACGTGATTTTGCCAGCTGATCTCACTGATCGCGACAGCGCCATCGTGGTCGTGGACGACGGGATCGGAATGGATGAAAAAGGCCTCGCCGCACATTGGCTGATCGGCGTGAGCAATAAGCGCGGCCTCCCCAAACTCCCGAAGGGCAGAAAGCAAATTGGTAAGTTCGGTATTGGAAAGCTCGCCACATACGTCCTCGCAAACCGATTGACTCACATCTGCAAAGTTGGAAAGAAGTACTACTCGACCAGCATGGATTATTCAAAAATCCCATCGAGAGATAGTGGCGGTATTCATGAAGAAAAAGTGCTGCTGCCACTGCGAACGCTGACCGAACAGGAAGCAAAACAGGCAGTCGGCTCTCTCATTGTGGGAACGAAACCAGGTTACAAGGCCATTAAGCTCTTCGGACCTCGTGCGCCAAACACATGGACCGTTGCTGTCATGTCCGATCTAAAAGACATGGCGACTGAAATCCAGCGTGGCAGGCTGCGATGGATTTTGCAGACGGCAATGCCGCTTCGGGACGACTTCGCTCTTTATCTGAACGGTGACAAGGTTCCGCCTTCCAAGCTGACCGCAAAGAAGGTCGGACATTGGGTGTTGGGTAAGGACCTGAAGAAAATTCCAAAACCCGCGCCTGACAATCTGGAGGTCACTGAAGACACGGGGGCTAGTAAAGAATTTCGCTATGGCCTAACTCATCCTGAACTTGGCCGCATCACGGGGTATGCCGAGGTTTATGAAGATCCTCTCGACACCGGTAAATCAACGGAAATTGAAAGGAGCAACGGTTTTTTCGTCTATGTCCGTGGCCGTCTCGTGAACATTGCTGATCCCGGCTTTGGGATCAACAGAAATCTCCTGAGGCACGGAACATTTTCCAGGTTTCGGATGGTAGTGCACATTGACAAATTGGACGACGAGCTCAGATCATCTCGCGAATCCCTCCGGGTCGGTCCACTGATTTCTATTGCGCAGAACGTTCTGCACGGTGTCTTTAATCATGCGCGAGTCGCCCTTGAAAAACATGAAACTGAACAATCTGCTGCGGTGCGCATTTCCGCCCGGATAGCAGGTACCCCAGGGAGTCTGACGCGTCGGCCGATCATCGGTCTTGTACAGTCCGCGCTCAAGGGACAAGCCCGTCCCAAATATGTTTCGTATCCAGAACACCTTAGCGCGTCCGAAAAGGAAACATTCCTCGAGCAGTTGGAGGAGCGGTCAGAAACTGACGAAGGTCTTGTCCGTGATGTCCAGCTTCTGGAGATGTCCCAAGATCAAGGAATCGCAATCCTGGATGTTGAATCTGGTGTGCTTCAGATAAACACGCTGCACCCGTTCGTCGCACATTTTCTCGATGATTACGAAGACAAGAGACGGAGCCTTCCCCTGGAATTGCTCGCGATGTCCGAAGTTCTGCTCGAAGCCCATTTGTATGAGGGTGTATTGAAAGAAGACGACGTTGACGATTTGTTAAATCGCAGAGACGAGGCGCTGCGTTACCTTGCAAGGTCAACAGGGAAACGAAACGCCCGCGCTATCGCTCAAGAACTGACTGACGCATCAACCGACAAGGACGCTCTGGAAACTGCATTAGTAGCGGCATTCGACAGCATGGGGTTTGATGCCGTACCACTCGGAGGTCCCAAGAGGCCAGACGGCATCGCGGCGGCGCGTTTGGCAGGCGACGCAAAGGGGAAGCCGCACCGCTACAAAGTTAGCCTGGAATCGAAAAGCAAGGAGAAAGAGGGTACCAAAGTCGCCGCAAAAACTGTTGGAGTTTCCGCAATTGCGCGACAGCGAGACGACCACGGGTGTGACTACGCCCTTGTCGCCGGTCCGGATTTCCCGACGAGCGAGGGCGAGAAGTCTGCACTCGTAAAGGAGATCGCAAGTGACCGGAAAGCAACAGGCAAGACGATCACGCTGATACGTTTGTCCGATCTTGCCAAGTTGGTGCGTCTCGTGCCGCTGAAGCGAGTTGGCCTGGAGAAAATCAGAGAATTATTCGACTCCTGCACGACTCCAGAGGAATCAAGGGTCTGGGTTGACAAACTCGCCGCCGAACAGGTCGCAAAGGTTCCATACAAAGTCATTCTGGAAACCATCTGGGAGCTTCAAGATGAGCGTCCGAGTGAGACCGTTGAATATTCGGGCCTAGCGGTGGCATTACAGAAGGGGAAACACTCCATAAATATTCCGAAGCCCGAGCTCACTGAAATTTGTAAAGCGATGTCACGTCTGGCTCCTCAAATGCTTGCTGCACGAGTGAGGTCCATTGAATTGAGCCAGCGTCCTGACCGGGTGCTCGCGTTCATCGGTTCGGTACTCGAGGAATATCCGGAAAACGAAACGAAAGGCATGATTTAACAACCGTGGCGACCATACCCCTTAAGTTTTCGAAATTGCGACCGGTACATCCTTTCCCTGCGCGAATGGCTTCGTCGATCGTTTGGCGTCGTTTGCGGCGGGTAACAAAATCGTCACGGGTCCTCGATCCGATGGCGGGTTCTGGCACCACGGTCGTCGTATCACGTTTGCTCGGGCATCGCGCATTGGCGTTTGATACCGATCCGCTTGCCCTGCTCATCACTGAGGCCTGGTCAACGGATGTGGATCGTGCGGCAATTGTGAAAATGGCCCCTCGGATACTTGCTCGAGCGATCAAGAAGTCGCGCACAATTCCACTCCGAGAGGCTTATCCTGGGGGAGCCGACGAGGAAACGCGTGCGTTCGTGCGGTATTGGTTCGACCGGACAAATCGGCGGCAGCTGACGGCGCTTGCGTCAGAGATCAGCCGAATAAGGAATAAGGACCGACGCACGTTTTTCTGGTGTGCCTTTTCCCGTCTGATCATCACAAAAAGTATCGGTGCCTCGTTGGCAATGGATGTATCGCATAGTCGGCCCCACAAGGTTTATGATGTCGCGCCATTGAGGCCCTTCGATAAATTCTTGCAGTCGGTGGATGCGGTATTACGAGGCGCGCCATTCGTGGATGATAAAAAGCAACCGCGTGCAGTTGTGTGTAAAGGCGACGCTCGTCGCTTGCCTATTCGAACTGGAACGGTGGACTACGTCATAACTTCTCCTCCCTACCTGAATGCGATCGACTATCTAAGAGGCCATAAGTTTTCTTTGGTGTGGATGGGTCACCGCGTCGGCAAGATTCGAAAGCTGCGTAGCACGAATGTCGGGGCTGAGTTGTCGGGGCGCGCTCACCAGCAAGAGTTCGTGGCTCAGGCAGTGGGCGAAATGGGTTCGGTCCAGCTACTAGAACCCCGAGTCAAAGGGATGTTAGCGCGTTACGTTGTTGACATGAACAAGGTTCTCGCAGAGATTAGCCGTGTGCTCAAGAAAGGTGGCGAAGCGGTTCTCGTTGTAGGCGATTCCACCATTCGGGACATTTTTGTCCAGAATTCTCGTTGCCTGGTTTTCTTGGGAGTGAGAAATGGACTTAGCCTGCACTCGACCAGCCGGCGTTCTTTGCCTGACAACCGGCGCTATCTTCCACCCCCAGGACGCAAGGGTTCTGGCAGACAGCTCCGAGCTCGCATGCGCAAAGAAGTGGTACTCGTGTTTTCAAAGCCATAGCCCAACGGAGAACGACTTGACGCACCAATAGACGCCTCATAAACGACAATGGATTTCAACCTTAACAATCTGAAGAAAGAAGCGGTGGTTGGCAATCGCTACGAGAAGCGTCTTTCTCAGTTGGTGGCCGAGGGCCAGGCAGTAGATCGAATCGAAGCTGTGGTCAAAACGGCAATCGAGAATATTAGGGCTGGGCAGAGATCATTCGTCATCTACGGTGAACCTCAGAGCGGGAAGACCGAGATGATGATCGCGTTGACGGCAAAGCTGCTCGACGAAGGGCACAAAATAATCGTCGTACTCTTGAACGATAGCGTGCAGCTTCTCGGGCAGAATCTCGAACGCTTTCAGCGGTCTGGCCTATCGCCATCACCGAAGAAATTCAGCGAGCTATTGCCTCCAGAAATGGTCATCGGGGATCGGCAGTGGATTATCTTCTGTAAGAAGAACGCGAAGGACCTTCAAAAGCTCATAAACAAAATCGATGGGCAGCAGGATAGAGTCATCGTTGACGACGAAGCGGATTATGCCACCCCCAATTCGAAGATAAATCAAAAGGAGAAAAGCAGAATAAATGAGCTGACGGAACGTCTGATCGGAAAGGCTGGCGTGTACATCGGAGTGACCGCGACGCCGGCCCGCTTGGACCTCAACAGAACACATCAGAATCAGAACGAATACTGGATAGACTTTCCCCCTCACCCGAATTATGTCGGTCAGGATGTATTCTTCCCCGTTTCCCTTGAGAACCTGCAATTTTCCATCGAATTCCTTCCTGATACCGGGGACCTTCCGAAATATCTTCGCGAGGCGTTGTTTCGGTTCTTGATTCGCGTTGCCTACCTTAATACGAACGTCAACCCCTCAGAACAGAACTACTCGCTCCTGATCCATACGAGTGGCCGGAAAGACGACCACGTAATCGACTATAAGCAAGTGGTGAAGATTTTCGAGGCCCTTCGCGACGACAAGAACAAGAACAACGAAGCCTATTACAAGCGGCTCTGGGATTTGGCCGTCGCTATGTATCCGGCAAAAGCCAACGACATCGTGAAGTACGTACTTTCAACCTGTGACCGCAATAATGTTGTCGTGATGAACAGCGATAAAGAGGTGAACGCGGCCGACAATAGAACCGGGACGAATCCGTCCGCTCCCTTCACCGTGATTATCGGCGGGAACATCATCTCGCGTGGCGTGACATTCAACAACCTACTTTCCATGTTCTTTACGAGGGATGTCAAACACAAACTGCAGCAGGACACCTATATTCAGCGGGCGCGAATGTTCGGGTCGCGCAAAATTTACCTGAATTATTTTGAATTGACGATCCCGAAGACGTTGTACCTCGATTGGCAACGATGCTTTATTTTTCATCGGCTGTCCTTGGAGGCGAGAAAGCAAAACAATCGCTCGCCGGTATGGCTCGATGGCGAACGAATCACGGCATCAGCCAGTTCGAGTATCGACAAGACGAACATCTTAGTCGACAGGGGTGAAATGAGCTTCGACTTGTTCGAGTACGACCAGGTTGGTATTAAGAAGGTGCTGGAAATGAACGAGTCTGCCTTAGAGAAGACGAAGCATTTGGCCGCACTCCTGGGGCCGAACTGTTTGCCTGAGTACCTCATCAATTACATGCAGAACTTCTGCCCTGCCGGCGATGAGTCAATTGCGATCCACAGTCCGAAGAGTATCGCCGGCTACGCGGACAAACCGGGAGAGATTGATAAGGCAACGATCACTCGTACCAAGGGTTTCATCGGGGAGAGGGAACTCGAACCAGCGAAGTATCCGAACGCCATTCATCACATTAACATCCTCTTCAATGAACTCGTCGGGAAGGCTCGCGTGTTTTACAAGTACCAGGGAAATATCCGTTTCTTGAGAACATCGAAAGAACCATGATCAACGAATTCGAGTTTTATCACGGCGTGGCCTTTGCTCGCATGCTGCATGTCGTGCAGAAAGAACTGGCGATTAAGCCCTATTCGCCATCGGATAATGCCGCTTATGTTGTAAACGGATCGATAGGCATTTACATCAAATACTCTTCGAAGCGATTGTCCCCCTGGCGCTTTTCATTCCAACAGAAACACCGGGACCAAATACTGGCGATGAAAGGCGGGGTGGGCGACGTCTTTGTTCTCTTGGTTTGTAACGACGACGGGATCGTTATTCTGACATTTGACGAATTCAGGCAGGTCCTCAACGAAACACACGGGGGAGTGGAGTGGATTAGCGCCACGAGAAATCGTAGGCAAATGTACTCAATCAAGGGTTCCGATGGAGACCTGAGCTTCAAGGTCGGAAAAGATGATTTCCTAAGCAAAATGTTCAATCTAGAGAGGGGAACATCGAGTCCTGAAAGTGCCGACAACCGTAATGTGAATGAAGCCACAGGAATCCGGGCTGAAGGACCATGGGAGAAAACGGGATGACTCGTATTCTCTATTCCCTGTTCGGCTCGAACCACTATATCGATCGAAGCGCTTTCTGGACTGGGATCGCTGTTATTGTGGCTGCGGTGGGAGTGGTCATTGCGCTCATACAGCTGGGTGGCATAAAGAAGATTTCGCGAGCAGATTTTGCCAAGAGATTTTTGGATTCATTTTTCGCTCCCGAGACGAGGACGCTGTTTGCCCTCCTTATGAATTCGGCTTTGCAGTTTGATGTTTTAGAAATAAAAGACGAGGCCGGGAAGGTCATCGACCGGCTGCCTTATTTGCGAATCAAGAACGATGTGGCTGAACAACTCAAGGGGATTGTTCCAATCGATAAAGAGAGAAGTGGTTACTCGGCGTTTGAGGTAGACGACTTGCTCCTGGGTTTCTTTGACGACCTGGGTTGGTATCACAAACGGGGCCTTATTGATCTTGGAATCATCAAACAGGCTTTTGGTTATTACATATGTGCCAGTTACGAAAATGAACAGATCAAAAGATATCTTGCGGATGAGGACAACGAAGGGAAGTACGGCGATTTCCGCTATATCTACGATAAGTTGAGATCGGCAAATTAAATCGCCGTGAACTAGCGGATGCCCTCGGCGGCGAGAAGGTGCAGCAATGGGCGTAATTCGCAAGCCACAGGAGCAGCCAGGCTTCGGGAGATAACCGAATAACTACATCGGCTCGCAACACTTATACACAGAGGCGTGAATGTCCGCTTTGTTACGCTTAAAGACAACACCCATATTAAAGACAGTGAAACGCGGCGACTCCATGTAATACCAACTTCACTTTAATGACGCTTCACCGGATCTGGGATAGACGGAAGGGAAAACAGAAACAATGCTTGTATCGGGCCGCTTTTAATCTGGCGGCCTTTTTTCTTATCGCCCTCGTTATTTTCACTCCTCTGGAATCCGCGTTCGCGCAAAGCAGCACGGATGCGTCGGCGGGCACGAGTTCTGATTCAGCGACGAGCGGTACGCCGTCGCTCAGTCCTGACCAAACGAACGTCGATACCTCAACTGTCCAGCCATCGACGACGGACAACACTCCGAGTCCGACAGGCAATACGACTTCGGGAAGTGCACCGACATCCAATCCGTCTCCCGTTTCTCCACTCACGACGAGCGGCTCAACGAACGCTCCGGCGAATAGCACAACGAATCCGACAAGCAACACCAATCAAAACGCGAACAACAATACTCCTCCCGCTGCACCCCCGCCAAGTGGAGCAACGGCACCCGACATCCAACCCGTCGTCTATACCTCCTTCAACCAGAATCAAGTAAAAATCGATCAAAATACGGGTGCGCTCGATACGTCGTTCCCACTCGACATTCCGCCCGGGAGGAACGGCCTCCAACCGAATTTGAGCCTCGTATATAACAGCGAAAATGCTCAGCTCGGAAGCATCCTTGGTGAAGGGTGGTCGCTCAGCATTCCTTACATAGCTCGCCTGAACAAAAGCGGCGTCGACCAGTTATATAGCACGAGCACCCTCAATTATTTCACCTCCTCACTCGACGGCGAGATCGTTTCCACGACGACCGTGACTTCCACAGGCGCAACCTATGTCGCTCGCACTGAGAATGGCACGTTCAATAAATATGCGTTCGCGAGTTCCACCGACAGTTGGACGATGACTGACAAGAACGGCACGCAGTACGTGTTCGGTTCGACCTCAAGTAGCGAGGAGAGCAATCCGAACAATTCGGCTCAGGTTTACAAGTGGATGCTCCAGCAGGTGACGGACCCAAACGGCAATATCGTAACGTACAGTTATTTCAAAAATTCGGGCCAGATCTACCCATCGAGCACCACGTATACCAACACGAGTTCCACAACCGGCATCTTCGAAGTCGATTTCCAGCGTGGGTCGAGTACCGATAATGCAACCTCCTCCGCGACCGGGTTTGCGGTCAATTCCAATTACCGCATAAGCGAGATTGATGTGAAGGTGAACGGTACCTGGGTGCGGAAATATATCCTGGGATATTCTCCGGGCGACAACGGTACAACCGCGCTCCTAAGTTCCATCGCAGAATCGGGAGAGAACGCCTCGGGAACCGTAGTGTCGCTGCCATCGTCCACGTTTTCGTATCAAACCGGAATTGCTGGATGGGTGCCTTCTTCTACATGGAATCCGCCAACGCCGTTCGTCTCATCAAGCAGCGTGGACGAGGGTGTTCGCATCGGGAACCTCACTGGGGACGGTCTGCCTGGCATCATTTCGAATAGCGCTGCGTGGGTCGATACCGGAAACAGCTGGACGAGTTCGTCCACATGGATTTCGCCCGTGTCCTTCACGACCGGCAGCGGAGGCGATAACGGGTATCGGGTCGTCGACGTGAACAACAACGGGTTGGACGACATCATCTCGTGCAGCGGATCGTATATCAATGCCGGAAGTGGTTGGGTCAGTTCGTCAACCTGGAATTCACCGGTATGTTTCGCAAATAACGGCGTGAGTACCGGCGCGATCGTCGCCGACGTAAACGGAGACGGTTTGCCCGACATCGTCCAGGGATCTGCAAGCGGAACCGCTACGTATGCGGCGTGGATCAACACCGGAACCGGATGGGCGACGAGCACGGTATGGGCACCTCCCATTCCATTCGTCGGAAGCGGAGGACAAGATGAGGGTACGAGAATCGCCGACCTGAACGGCGACGGTCTTCCCGACCTTATCCAAAGCTACACGAACGCGAGCGGCACACAGGTCTCCGCCGCGTATCTGAATGACGGTGACGGTTGGGCTACGAGCACCATTTGGAATCCGCCCATCCCATTCGTGACGAGCGGGGGATGGGATAATGGCGTTCGCTTCGCCGATCTTGACGGCAACGGTCTTCCGGACATCATTTCCGGATATACCGATATCAGCGGTAATCCTCATTATGCCTCATATATAAACACCGGTAGCGGATGGGCCACAAGCACCGTGTGGAACCCTCCCGCACTTTTTGACACGGACGGCGGATACGACGCGGGGACGAGGATTGTCGATGTGGAAGGCAGCGGTTTGCCAGATATTATTCAGGGCAACGTAAATTATCTGGGCGCGAATCAATACGCGGCATGGACCAACAACAATACGAGCCGCGCGGACCTCTTGACCGCTATCGGTTATCCGCAAGGCGGCAGCTCAGCGATAACCTATCAGGCGGCCGCACAATCCGGGAGTGCTTCGGGGATCGTGAATTACGCGCCGTATCCCGTGTATGTCGTGTCGGGCATTACGACGAACGACGACCTCGGAGATTATTCCACTTCAACCTACCAATATTCCGGCGGCACCTATTATTATGGCAGCCCCGTCGACCACGAGTTCGCCGGATTCAGTATGGTTACCCAAACCGACGGCGCAGGCAACGTCACGAAGACGTATTACGACACGTCGAACGGCAGCAACACGTCGCTCGGGCAATACAACGACAATGTTTGGAAAATCGGGAAAGCCTACCGTGTCGAAAATTATGACAATGCGAGCAACCTTTATAAGGTGACGATCACGAAGTGGGACAGCACGAGCACCGGCGGAAACGCCGCCTATGTCTTCCCTGATCAGACGCTCGAAATGGACTATGACGGCCTCTCGACCCACGAAGACTCGGCGCAATCCTACACGTGGAACGGGGCGAACGGAAACCAGACGCAGAAAATACAATGGGGCCAAGTCGTAGGGAGTAACAATGGCAGTTTCACCGCGACGAGCACGAACGACGAATACACGACGAACTATACGTATGCCTCAAGTACGACCTCGAACGTCATCGGCAAAGTGGCGGACGAGACGATGCTCAATGAAAGCAGTACGAAAATTCAGGAGACGCAATACTACTACGATGGTTTGCCCCTGGGGAGCGTAAGCACCACGGGCAATCTCACCATGCAGGACGATTGGATCAGCGGGACGACGTACGCGACGACCACTCGAAACACCTATAACAACTACGGCCTCGTCACGCAAACCCTCGATCCGCGCAACAACACGACGACCTATTCCTACGACACGTATAACCTGTACCCTGCTACGACGACGAATCCATTAAGCCAAACAACGAACGATCAGTACGATTACTCAACGGGCAAGGTCAGGCAGATGATCGATCCGAATCATCTCGTGTTCCAGACACAATATGACGGTTTGGGGCGCACGCTTGAAGTCTTGCAGCCCGATCAAGTGACGACCTCGACGCTCGACGAGAAAACTGGTTATGCATACACCGATACGTCGGGTGCGGTGAGCGTCGAGGAAACGGATTATTTGACTTCGACGACGACCGTCGGCACGTACAGCTATTACGACGGCCTTGATCGGTTGATTCAGACCCGGAAGACGGCAACGGACGCGGGAATATATAAAGCGAGCGACCAATCATATAACACCGTCGGTCTAGTCCAAAAACAATCCGTGCCGTATTTTGCGAGCGGCTCCACGAAAGCGACAGCTACGAGCACAGCGGCATTATTCACCACGTACACTTACGATCCGTTGGGAAGGGTGCTCACGGCGTTGAACGCCGCTGGGACCACGACCGATGCCTACGTGAACTGGAAAACGACCGTCACCGATCCGAATGGCAACAAAAAAGATGAAATCCATGACGCCTACGGCAACCTCGTGCAGGTGAATGAATACAACGGGACGAGCACGTATACCACCTACTACACCTACGATGGGCTTCAGGATCTTTTGAGCCTCACGGACGCGAACAGCAATATTCGAAACTTCGTTTACGACGGTTTGGGGAGAATGGTCTCCTCGACCGACCTCCACGCATCGGCTGATGCCACCTATGGCATATGGAACTATACGTACGACAATGCCGGAAATCTCACGACGCGTGTTGACCCGAAGAGTCAGACCGTCAACTGGACGTACGACGGCATCAACCGCGTGCTCACGGAGGATTACACGGGGGCGTCCACTACCGCAATCACCTATACGTATGACACCTGCACGAACGGCGTCGGCCGCTTGTGTTCGGTGTCGAGCACCGATGCGGTATCGCTCACAACACGGACCTATGATCCGGAGGGCGATCTTGCGAGCGAGACGAAGACGATCAACGGAACGAGTTATGCGACGAGCTATACCTACGACCGCCAAGGGGACCAGCTTACGATTACGAACCCCGATAACTCCGAAGTCCAATATACGTACGGCACGGGAGGGCTCGCGACGAGCATCCAGGAAGAAGAGCCGGGCGGCAGCTTTAGCACCATCGTAACAAGCCTCGATTATTCGCCGATGGACAAAATAACGATGCAGGTGGATGCGAACGGCGTGACGACCGTGAACACGTATGACCCGACGCGGCTCTACCGGCTCATCAGTACGGTAACGACCGACAACGGTTCCGGATTCACGCCCGCGCTCCTTGGTGGAAATGGTGGAGGATCCACTCCACCGGGTCCGCCGCCAGCAGGTCCCGGAATAACATTCTCGTGTTCCAGCACGCTGCAGACCTATACCGTTCCTGGGGGGGTAACGCAGCTTGTGATCAGTGCATATGGGGCGCAGGGCGCCGGAGGTAGCGGAGGGTTGGGTGGAGAAGTTGGAGGAACGCTCTCGGTGACATCGGGGACAACCTACTACATAAGCGCCGGGTGCGAGAATGGCGCTGGAGGCGGAGGCGCGGGTGCCCAGAATATAGACAACTATGCCATAACGAGCGGCAACGGCGGTGGCATGACATGGTTCTCCGCGAATAGCTCGTTCACTACGTCAACGGCGCTTCTTGTCGCGGGGGGAGGGGGAGGAAGCGGAGGAGAACAAGGAGGCGTCGGTGGGAATCCCGGTGGTGGTGGCTGGACGCTTGTCGGAGAATACGATGGCGGAGGCGGAGGCGGCGGATCGCTCTCGACCGGCGGGTCCGGCGGCTACGGTGTTGGTTCTGGTAGTTGCGGGGGTTCTCCGGGTTACCTTGCAAACGGGGGAGGCGGTGGTTGTGGAGGATGGAATAACGCCAGTCCGGGTGGCGGTGGTGGGGGTGGTTATTATGGCGGAGGCGGAGCTGGTGGGGGTGGAGAAGGAGGAACCGGCGGAGGTGGCGGAGGCGGAGCCTCGTATGTGGCGAGCACCGGTTCGCTTACGAACACGAGTAACGTTTCGGGGGTCAACTCTGGGGACGGTTATGTTTCGATTACGCCGCTTGGAGCCTTAAGCATCGCTTCGCCAAATCAATATCTTTTGGATGGCGTGACTCAGCTTGGCGAAGGGAGTACGACCATGCAAGGAGGCGTGATCTTCGGCGCGACTATGAACGATAGCGCATCGACGACGCTTCAACTGCAAGTCGAAGTCGAGCCTGCAGGAACGAGTTTCGTAAATACCCCAAATGTTACGAGTACCTTCGTGTCAGCAGGTAGCGTTGCCACGGCGACCTTCATGTGGGTTCCTGGTAGCTATCATTGGCAAGCTCGGGCGATCGATACGGATAATAATACATCGACGTGGCAGCTTTTCGGTCCAAGTTCGACCTCGACAGATTTCATCGTCTCGCCCACGACGACCGTGACCGAACTGTACACGGGTTCCGTGGCGAGCTTTACCGTACCCAACAACGTGACGAAGCTCACGATCACCGTTGTTGGCGCAAGCGGTGCTTCGGCATCGGGCGGAGGTACGTCACTCGGCGGTGGATTGGGTGGCTATACCCAAGTCACTATGAATGCGTCATCAGGTCAGGTTCTCTATTATGCAATCGGCGCGCCGGGCAGCGGCATTAACGGCGGATTTGGGGGAGGCGGCAATGGCAGTAATGATTCGTATCAAGGTGGGGGAGGCGGTGGTATGACGTGGGTAAGTACCAGCACGTCTTTTAGCACATCCACCGTCTTGCTTGTGGCGGGAGGCGGAGGAGGCGGTGCCGTAGAAAATTCAGGAACTGGAGGCGGAGGGGGAGGCACGGCTGGCGTTGGCGGAACGGGTGGGAATGGCGGCACGCAAACTGCGGGTGGCGCGGGAGCGGGCGGCGCAGGTTCAAATGGGAGTGCGGGACAAGGTGGCAGCACGACCGATAGCGGCCAGTGTTACGGCGGTGGAGGAGGTGGAGGGGGATATTATGGCGGTGGCGCTGGGAACGGCACGTGTGGTGATGGCAGCTCTGGCGGCGGTGGATCCGGATATGTTTCAAACGTTCTTACGAGTGCTACCACCACGACTGGAACGAATTCCGGCAACGGTTATATCACTATTGCAGAAACACACCCAACCTCGTCTCTCGCCCCGCTGAATCAGTATCTCTTGGATGGCGTGACTTCTCTCGGTGAAGGCAGTACTACGATTCAGGGAACGGTGGTATTTGGAGCGACGCTGAATTCCACGTCGAGCGCTACTACGACGCTTCAGCTTCAAGTCGAGGTGGAACCGGCATACGTTCCTTTTGCGAACGCCCCTAATGTTTCAAGTAGTGCCTTTGTTTCGCCGGGAAGTGTTGCGACCACGAGTTTTTCGAGCATACCTGCCACGTATCATTGGCAGGCGCGATGGATGGATGCTCATAACAATACATCGTCGTGGCAACTGTTTGGCCTCATGCCTAATGCGACCGACTTCACGTTAGGAACGGGGACGACCGTAACCTATACCGGCGCAGTGACGAGCTTCACGGTGCCTCCTCATGTAACGTCCCTTTCAGTTACCGCTTATGGCGCACAGGGTGGTTCGGGAGGCGGTCCACGCGTGGCAGGATTGGGAGCTGAAGTCGCAGGGATACTCCCTGTGAGTTCCAGTCAGACATTTTATATTTCAGTCGGCGGCCAAAATGGTTATGGTGGCGGTGGAAGTGGCGGTACCTCGGGAACCGGTACGAACGGAGGTTCGGGAGGCGGCATGACGTGGATGGCAACAAGCACGACGTTTTCCACTACGACGGTTATGCTTGTCGCTGGTGGTGGTGGCGCGAGCGGTGGCAATGGATATGGCGCGGCTTACGGTGCTCTTGGAGGCCAAGGCGGTTACGCTGGAGGAAGTCCTGGAACGGCAGGCGGCACCGGTGGAAGCGATGGCTACGGTGGCACAAGTGGATCTCCTGGAGCTGTCGGCCAAGGTGGCGGCGGATCGTCGGGTATTAACAGCGAAGAGGGCGGAGGTGCAGGTGGCGGAGGTGGTTATTGGGGCGGAGGCGGGGGAAAGGGCGGCAATACTGTTGAGGGTGCTGGTGGATGCGCACCGTCTTCTTCGGGCGGAAGTTGTGGCAATCCTGGAAACGAAGAGTCGCACTACGGAACCACCGGTGGTGGCGGAGGTGGTGGTGGATCATCATTTATATCAACGACATTCAACAGCACGACGACTTCGAGTAATATTAATTCCGGAAACGGCTCGTTGGCCATTCTTGAAACGATAAATCCTACGCCGACGATTTCTTCGGTAAATCAATATCTCTCGAACGGCACGACCCCACTCAACGAAGGGAGTTCTACAAGTCAACATTCGGTGGTATTTGGCGCGACGGTGAATTCATATATCGCACCCAAGGTTGAATTGCAGGTCGAAGTCGAGCCTGCGGGAACAAACTTCACGGGCACCCCGAATGCCACCAGTTCCTTCGTTGGCATAGGCGGCGTTGCAACGACAAGTTTCGCCGGTGGCAACGGCAGCTATCATTGGCAGTATCGCGCCGTCGATACCGTAAACAACGCAACATCATGGCAGACATTTGGTCCGAATTCCACGTCGACTGATTTCGTCATCGCCTATCCCGCGATCAATTTCACCTTCCCGGCGAGCGGGACGAGCACGGCGAATTTCTCGAACTGGCAGATGCAGGCCCAAAACGTGACCTCAAGTGCAAGCTACAATCTGCAAGTCATGTGGGACGACACGACGGGCGATCCAGTGCAAAGCTCGACGGTCAACGCAAGCGGATCGACGCTTTTGAGCGGTGCCATGATTCCGAAGACGATTTTCTCCGGCGACTACACCTACGACGGTACGCCGGTTACGATGAACGCGACGGGAACACTCTCAAGTGGATCGACGCCCGTTGCGACAACAACCGTGAGCTTCACCGAACTTACAACGACGGAACCCCTGAATTGCGGTACTTCGTCGATTCAATGCGTTTCATATAAATATGATAATGATGGCAATGTCACGCAAGTCACCGATAACTCGGCGACGAATGCGGCGATAACGGTCAACTATACCTATGACGGCTTGAACCGCCTCATTTCTGCCTCATCGTCGAACGCTGCGAGCGGGCAAAATTACCTCCAGAAGTTTACCTATGATCCGGTCGGTAATATTTTGACCGGCCCCTCTAGTACCTACGCCTATGCCGGTACGGGCTACGATGATCCCGATGCGGTGACGAGCATCGTGAACGGATCGACGACCACTTTCACCTACGATGACAACGGCAACCTCACGAACGCCTCGAGCGGTTTCGCCTACACCTGGGACTACAACAACCATCTGCTGACCGCTTCATCGTCCAATTCGTCATCGACCTACGGCTATGACTATACCGGCGAACGGGTAAGCGTGGCGAACGGCGGCACGACAACTTATTATCCGGAAACGACGTACAGCGTGAACGGTACGACGCGGAATAAGAATATATTCGCGGACGGGGTTCTCGTGGCCACCGTGCAAAACGCCACGACGACAAGCTTCGACGCCAGTTCGAGCTATAACCCGACGGTCGCATCAACCACGCAAACATTCCCGATTACGGTAGGCTCAGGACAGAACAGGGTGCTCCTGGTCGGCGTTACCGCGATGGCGGCTTCAAACACTTCGACGGCGGCATCGTATAACGGAACGGCAATGTCGCTCCTTCTGAATAACGGGAACGTCAACACGCAAATGCAGGTGTGGTATCTCCAGAATCCGACATCGGGTACCCACAACGTTTCAATAACGTTGGTGAATTCGAGCGCAAACGTCATCCCGGTCGCGGTTTCGTTTGCGAACGCCATAGGCACGGGCAATACTTCTACTAAATTGAGCGTAGGGACCTCGACCTCGTTATCGGTTTCAAGTACGAGAGGGAATATCGTACTTGATTTCTTGAACGATCTGAATACGGTCGCCCCGGATCCCGTTCCGACTTCCGGGCAGACGCTCCTCGTCGCGAGCACGACCTCGGGAGACGCCCGCGAGGGAGCGGCGGGCTATATTGTCGCGACGAGCACCGGGGCGATCGTCGAAAAGTATGCCCTGAGCAGTTCCACGTTCTGGCAGCAGTATGAGATAGAAATTGCTGCCGCCTCGTCGGTAACGGTTGATTATATTTCAAGCGATCCGCTCGGCGGGACAAGCGAGGTGACTAATGGATCGGGAACTTTGCTCGAGTCGTTAAGTTTTCTTCCGTTCGGGAGCGTGAGAGTTGATACCACTGCCGGATCGTTCGCCGGGGTCAGCAGAAAATATTTATCACAACTTTTTGATAGCCCGACGACTTTAAATTATTTTAATGCCCGTTATCAAAATCCAACGCAAGGACAGTTTATCAGCCAGGACCCAATATTTTTGGGAATCCCATCGCAACAGAACATCTCTGATCCACAGTCACTCAACTCGTATTCTTATTCTGAAGACAATCCGATTTCTCGTTCCGACCCGAATGGTAAGGCTGGCATTGGAGTCCTCGACAATCCTTTCCCGCAGATATTCTCCTTCGGTGCGATCACGATACCTTGGGCAACTTTAGGGACTGGTGCTACAGTACTTGGCGGAGCAGCGGCAGTTGGCGGGGCTGCGTATCTAGCCGCATACTCTCCATTCGAAAATGTAACGACAATTCCAGTTGGACCATATTCCGGCCTACAGAATGTCGTCGGACAAGCCCCCAATACTTGGTATCTCCCCAATACTGGCTATGAGATGCCGCCTACCCCACCCAATAATAAAGCTCCGGAATGGTTGAAAACTGCGGGTAAGATCACCATCGGCTACACGATTGGCAGAATACTTTATCAGGAATCCCAAGGTATATTGGATCCTTTAGAGACCAGCGCTCCAAACTTACTCTTCAGTTCCGCGAATGCGGGTAGCCAGGGTAACAATCTGTACTATGGTAATGTATCCCCGCAGAGCAATATAAGCCCAAGGCCTCCGAGTGGTAATTCTCAAGGGGGATCTTTCCAGTCGGGCGGATTCTCGAATCAATCGACGATTGCGCAACTATCTTCGTTGCTCTCGCAATTGAGCCAAGCGTTGTCGGCGCTACAGAGCACAGTTAATAATTCATCACATCATTAACTTGGACAACTCGTTACTTTATACGGCACTGCTGTTTATCGGGCTAATGATCAGCTATTATTCCTGGCACAAAGAACGAGATCGTGTCGACCTATACTATGTTTGGATTTGTGGCGTGGGACTGCTTGCAATTGCGTGGCAGAACGTTGCTAATATCTTCTTGCGTCTGTCCGGTCCTCTTCAGTCGATCAATCACTATTTCTTGTTTGCGTTTTGGCTTGCTGAGGCCGTAGTGTGGCTATCCCTCACGGTTAGGTATTACATGAGGAAACGCCGTTAGGGACTCAAAGTAACCAACAACCCCATCCTCAAGATGTCTTTCTATATTTTCCTTTTTGTAGCCATCGTGCTGTCCCTTTATATATGGCAAAGAGAAAGAAGTAAGCTTTCTTTCTACAATTTAGTGTTTTGTGCAGTTGTGATCTTGTTTGCCGCAGGGCAGGACTTTGTTAAGTACACATGGCATTTAACCGGAACCGCATTATTTGTTAGCGACACGATCAACGTGGTATCTTGGGCCGCCGCCGTTATCATATGGATAGTAATTACGATTAAGTTTGTTAGAAGGAAGTAAGACTTCTCCCCCTCGGCGGAGCCCCACGGGTGGAAAAAACGAAACTTGGCAGCACCCGGTAGGGCTGATCATAAGCAAAGCCATGATAATCTGCTCGGTTTCATGCTTATAGTCGCCGCTTATGCCTCCTGCTTCGGAGTTGGCTCGCCGTGGGCGCAGAGTTCTTTCAGCGGCCCCTCAAAAAATAATGACGGACGCATATTTGGTCTATTCGTCATCGAGAGGCCGCTGAAAGAACTCCTGCGGCAGAAGCCAACCGTTCGTGCACGTGATCATTGTTAGGTTGACGTCCGAGAAATGCCACGGCCAGCGCAATTGCCTCAAACGCGCTCATCCTCCGGTTTTCAGGATCGTAGCACCGCCTGGGGCGAGGCAATAACCCAGAGAGCTCTGGAAAGACGACCGTCATCAAGCCGGCGATCTCGAACTTCGTTCGCCGCTCATACGGCCGAAAGACATTCTTGAAAGTTGTCTCGCTCACCGCGACAAAGTGAACAGAGCGGCCATGTGCTATCCGGCGTACGGCCCGCAACCCTTTTCTCACGCGAACTGTGTCCCGAGGAGAGCCAGCGGCGACTCCGCGGACTACCAACACCGTAATTGCATATCTACGTAGCAGGTAACCAATCAAGGCGGAACATGAATCGGCCGTGAGTGCTCTCTTGCCCCAATCCAAGAGCCGAATTGGTGTTTCGACGACTGCGAAGCCCACGCGACTAGAGCGGATGTCGACCGCGAGAATTCTTTTCATTGAGGCTCGTTCAACTGATCGAAGGGGGGAGAGACGCACGCCGAGATGTGATCCAATCGAGAGTCTGCCTTCGGGCTTGCTCGACACGCGGCTCGCGCCGCAAATCTTGTTCAAATTCAGTAAGACGTTCCTCGATTGTTTGTTCGACCGCTTCGCGCATTCCAGCAAACAAGTCGGACACCGGAACTGAGAACAGGACTTCGTAGCCGAGAGCCGCGAGAAGTGGCGGCAACGCGAGTACTCTTTCATGGCGGGCGACTGCGGCCTTCGTCTCGTAAGCGAGAATTCCCGCGAGTTCCCGCTGACTCAAGCCCGCTCGCCTTCGATGGGTACGGATGTAATTGCTCAGACTTCCTTGCATTGGCTGTGTCAAACCTTCTCAAAGAGCGGATGTGGAATCGACCTTTTCTTTCAGAATAGCGCCGCCTGGTCGCTTGTCACGGTATCCAAAGTTGCTCCGCAAGTACCCTTGGCGGGCGTTTTGTGATGCGGGAGCCTTTGAACCGTTGCCCTCGGAACCTTGAAATATATGGGTCGGTACGGAAACGCTGTGGACAAGAGGTTGAAACCGTGTGGAAGTCTTGGGAGGAGCGTGCGAGGCAACAAAGAGCTCCTTTTCGAATTCCGCTGCAGCACTATTATTCTTGGATGACCGACGACAGAATCGCGGTCTAAGAAAGGCAATGATTCCAGCCAACCGACTAGAAGAACTCAAGAAGCTGTTTGCCGAGGACGGCATTGCGCTCACAAACGCCGAGGCGTTGGAGATAGGGCTGTGGCTCGTTTCCAGGGTCAGAGCCGTCCTCACGATCGTCCCCCTGGACAAAAGGGCGCAGTTTGACACAATCAAAGGGGAAACGAAAGCCATCCGGCTCGCGACGCATTTCACGGACCTCTCCGAATGGAGACGAGCATCGTGCAAGAAACAAAAACCTCCTCACGCAATCGATGTATCCCCTTGATCCCACCAGCTTCAAAGTTGTCACATACCGCCGCAAGTCGAGCGAGGATGAAGACAGGCAGGTAGCCTCGCTCGCCGATCAGGCGACGGCCCTCGGCGAAGTGGCGACGCGCTTCCAGTTGCAGCCCTCCCAGATCGTGGCTGATTTTGGAGAATCGCGGAGTGCCAAGCTCTCTCATACCCGTCTCGAATTTCAAAATATGGTCGAGATGATTCAGCGCGGCGAAGCCAATGCGATCCTCACCTGGCATCCTGACCGGCTCTCGCGCAATTTGGGCGACGTAGATACGCTGGTCCGCCTTATGGAGGACAAGAAGCTTGCGGTCATCATCACGCCCCAATACATGTTTGGAAATGCACCGCTTGAGAAGTACATGCTCATATCGGAATGTACCCGCGCCAAACTGGAAAATGACAACAAGGGAGTAAACGTAAAACGCGGGCTTGCGGGCAAGGTGAGGAAGGGATGGCGTCCGGGCATCGCGAAAATAGGCTACCTCAACAATACGTCCCGCGAGCACGGAGAGCGGGACATTCAGCCGGACCCGGAACGCTTCGACAAGGTCAAGCGCCTGCTCAAATTATTTCTCACCGGCGATTACTCGGTGCGTAAGCTCCACGCGCTGGCGAGCGAGCGGCTTCTGCTCCGCACGCGACGGACCAAGCGACAGGGCGGCAAACCCCTCTCTCTGTCCAATGTGTACTACCTCCTCTCCGATCCCTTCTATTGCGGCAAGTTTTGGTGGAACAACGAACACACGGAAGAGAAAGAATTACACCAGGGCAGTCATCCTCCTATGATCACCGAGGACGAATTTTGGCAGATCCAGGCGCTTCTCGGAAAGGGAACGAACCCACAGCACAAGAGACATACTTTTGCCTACACGGCACTCATGACGTGCGGCGAGTGCGGAGCGGCCATCACCGCCGACGAGAAATGGCAGATCATTTGCGGAGCCTGCAAGAGAAAATTCGCTTCGCAGAACAGGACAAGCTGCCCTGGATGCGGAATCAAGATCGAGGGGATGGAGAAGAAAACGCTTTTGCACTACGTTTACTATCGTTGCACGAAACGCAAAGGCCCTTGTTCACAGAAAGGCGTCAGGGTAGAAAATCTCGAATCACAGATTGACCGCGCCCTCGCAGGCTTCAACATTTCCGAAAAATATGCGCGCTGGGCCGTCGAAACGCTTGCATGCCAAGCAAAGACCGACCGCGTTGCAGAGATTCAAATCGAGCGCAACCTCAAACGAGAGCAGACCAAACTCCAGGAAGAGCTTGCAGAACTGAACCGCTTCATCATCAAACAGGATGCCGTAGGGTGGACCCTCATGAGCAAGGAGGAAACCTTAGCAGAAAAGCGTAGATTACTCGCGCAATCAAAGCAATTCGATCCACGACACAGCGAGGGACAGCAAGCTGGCGATGGTCTTGATGAGACTGCGGACGCCCTCGACTATGCAGTCCACGCCCGGCTCTGGCTGAAAGGAGGCACTCCGGAGCAGAAGCGCGAGGTTTTGAACGCTTTTGGTTCGAACCTAACGCTTAGAGACAAGAAGATCAACATTCCTTTCGTATATCCGCTGCCCGAGATTGAACAAATGATCAAAATCGCTCCCGAGATAATCTCCACGTTCGAACCCAGAGAGATGCCAGGAATCACAAGCGCTGCATCGTCTTTTTCAAAACACATTCCTGCACTGCTGCGGGGCCTGAACGCCATTCGAACCTACTTTGCGATCTCTGGTAAATCACTTTGGAAACCCCAACACCAGCACTTTCCGTCAATTCGGGCTCGTGAAATTGACGGCGCTAAACCCGCTCCGACGGCATAAGCAAGACGAGCGAACGGTAGGGGTGTCCTGATGTGCAACTTTTGGCATCTTTTATTTTTCCCGCAATCCGATAACCTGAATACCATGCTTCGCATGGGCCTGAGTCGAAGTATTCAAACAAGTGCAGGGCCCGCTCACTTCAAACAGGGATGGTTGGACCTTTTTCATATATAGGAGGGAAACACCGTCTTGCAAAGACGATCATTGAGATATTTCCGAAGCATACGACGTACGTTGAGGCGTTCGCGGGCGGCGCACAGGTGCTCTTTCACAAAGAACCCTCTGCCGTCGAAGTGCTGAACGACTTGGACGGGGAGATCGTGAACCTGTTCCGCGTGTGCCAACTGCACCACGAGGAACTCGTCCGGTATCTCCGCTTCGCCCTCGTGAGTCGCAAGGTCTTCGATCTATTGAAGGCAACAGATCCGGCGACTCTCACGGACATTCAACGTGCGGCTCGGTACTTCTATATCCTCAAGAATTCATTTGCGAGCCTCGTGCGACATCCCAACTATCATTGGCATGTGGTCCAGCGACCGGGATTCAATCTCGAAAAACTCTCTGAGCTCCTTGAAAACACCCATAAAAGATTAGAGCGGGTCCAGATTGAGTGTCTTCCATACGAGGAAATCCTCAAGCGATTTGATCGACCGAGGACGCTCTTTTACCTCGATCCGCCTTATTTCGGAAGGCAGCTCTACAGGTACAACTTCGACGAAGCGGATTTTCGAAGGCTGGCAGAGCGGCTTCGAAAGATCAGCGGCAAGTTCATCCTGTCGCTGAATGACGTACCCGAAGTACGAGAACTCTTCGCGGGGTTCCGGATCGAGGCCGTAAAGCTGCATTACACGTCGCAGAAAGCCGCCGGTCGTCGCTACCAAGAGCTGCTGATCGCGAATTTTCGCATCTAATGTCCGTGCCCAGCTGCCGCATGAGACTGAAAACAGGATACTTGGGCTGGTTGATTGAAGGTTATGTCCAACTAGTGTTCTTTTGCTGGCGTTAGTGGGGTCCGATACGAAAAAATAGTGCCCGAGCAGGACCCCCGTCCTGCCCGGGCCTCCCTTCAAAAATACGGGAGGGTGGCCACATGGAGATAGCATGCGGACACCCGACGTATTTCTGTCTGGCCTCGTTGGCCAATCGACGCCCAAATTCCATGAGTGCCGTGCATGTGGAAAGCCCTTCAAGCACCGCCCGAATCGCAATGTGTTCTGCTCGAACAAGTGCAACTGGTGGTTCAACGGGGACACACGGAAAGTACTCCACCTCTTGGGACGCGATGAAACGATTGACCTTGTTCCTCGGGCGATGCTCGACTTCGTTACCCAGACTCCCTCCAGATCGTATGCTGCGAACATCAACGAAATTCGAGAGGAACTGGACTTTCTCGATCACTTCATTTCTGTAACCGGGCCAGGCGGCGCGTCGTTGCAGAAGGGAATCAAGCAAAGAGCAGATAGCATTCGTGCGTATCTCGAAACGCGGACCTATCCGAACCGGGACGAAATATGCGCGTACGTGCGGGCACTCGAGATTCTGCGGGACATCTGTTCCGAAAGCCCCGGAGAACTCCTACTCCGTCGATCACAAGCGTGGGCAGCAGTGTGCTATTACCGAAAGATCAAGGACTTCCCGAGTCTCACCCGCGCCCTTGAGTCGTTTGCGAATGTCTGCCAACTGCTGGGGGATAAACGCAAGGCACGAAAGATGACACGATTGGCTTACAACGTTCTCGAAGAGCAGCGTAGTTCGCTATCACCCAACGCTTTGTTGATCCGGCATCAAACCCTTGTACTGGATTTGCGTTCGTGTGGGGAAGGATATGCCGACGCGAAGGCGCTTCGAAAACACGACGCACTGCTCGACCTGTCCGCGAAAATCGGTACTCCGGTTGTGTGGCTCCAAACCGAGCAAGAACTTGCTGGCTACTACCGGACGCGGGGCTGGATCGAGGAAGCACAAGAGGCGATGGCGAAGGTTGACGAGTTGGTCGCGACGGTATCTCCGAACTCGTTCTATCGACCAACCTCGATGAGGGCCAAAGTCGAATTCTTCGTGGACTGTGATCGTGACCGTGCAGTCGATCTGATCGAAGGCGTCTACCTGACCGCATATAGAGAAAGTCCCCGCGCGTACCATCTCGGCCATTTGCGTCGATGGGAAAAGAAACTCGGGTTTTCTTTACCCGCAGACTTGCCGAGACCGTTTGACAGCCCGATTTTGGCTTACGGGCCGCGGGGTGAACTTTGATGGATATCCTGAGCGCGTATGTGGAGGACTGATGCTCACCCTACCGCAGGGAGGGAGAGCCGTCAACACTGGCGGTCGTAGGAGCGATGGAACGGGTGCTGCCCGGCGACGAGGTCAAGCATGAGCCAGAAATCCGGTCTTCCGCAGATTGTGGATGATCAATTCCAGCGCCGGCCCGGCGTGTGCACCTTGACCATACTCATCCCTCGATACTACAACCCTGAAGCACCGGGGAGTCGCAAGAAAATTGAGTGGCACAAACTCCGGCTGACGCTCGCAGAAATGCACCTTCTGTTCTCGGGTTACACGGCGAGGCCCGCGAGAGGTTGGAATCGCGAAGACAACGTTCGGGACGAACATTTGCAGTTCGAGGTGGATTTTATTCCGACCCCTTCGCTATGGGAATCGATCTGCGCCTGGAAGAAAATGCTTGAACGAAGGTTTCATCAACGGGCGATGTACATGAAGGTTAGCAACGGCAGTGTTTGGCTCTAGCGGATCGATTTCCCACGTGCACCCTGTCCAACTAGTGTTCTTTTAGTTCCCTCCCGCTGTCACGTCCTGCACAATCACCCTCACGATGATTGCTTTTCCTGAACAATTTCTGGCGGCGATCTGGAACCGCTTGCGAAAACGGCATCGCGGAGCATGGCAGGGGGGCGGAGCTCTCGATCTTGGATTCCGGGTTGTCGATGAAGCGACCACGCGGCGGCGGGTCAGCCTGAGTAACACGCGTCGCACGATGCACGTCGCGTTACTCGGAAAGACCGGCAGCGGCAAAAGTTCTCTTCTGCGGTACCTCGCCGCCCAGGATATCAACGCGGATCGCGGGTTTGCTTTCTTCGACCCGCACGGGGACGCGATACCGTACCTTCTTCGCACGATCAACGCACGAGAGCGCCGGGAGCGGGGGCACCTCAGCGACAAACTCATCCTCATCCAACCCGCGGACCCGATCATGTCCGTCGGACTCAATCCGTTGGAACAAGAAACACCCGATTTCGTTCACATCGCAGACGTGGCCGAGGCTATCCGTCGGCGATGCGGGCTCGATCATTTCGGTGTGCGCATCGAGGAAACGTTGCGGAACGCGCTTTTCGCGCTTTCCGCAAACGGGCTGACGCTCATTGAACTGCCCCTCCTCCTCACCGATGCAGGATTCCGTGCGGCCTGCATGAAACTCGTTCCGAACGACGAGGTCCGCCAATATTTCGAATCCCGCTATGACGAGATGAGTGATGCGATGCAGGCGACGGTGCGGGAACCCGTGTTGAACAAAGTCAGTGCCTTCATCGCTGATCCGCACTTTCGCCACATCCTTGGGCAAGCGCATTCGACGTTCTCGATCAAGGAAGCGATGGATGAGGGGTATTGGATTCTCATCGATCTCCCCAAGGGTCGCCTAGGGAATCAGGCCCTCACGCTCGGAAGTCTCATCTTCACGGCAATCAAGAACGCCCTCTTCACACGGGACAAGCGTTCACTCTTCACGATCTACGTTGATGAGATCCAGAACTTCATCGGAAGCGACATCGAAACGGTTCTCAGTGAAGCCCGCAAGTTTTCGGCCCCGATAACCAGCGCGAACCAGACTCTGGAACAACTGCCGACGGAGCTGCGAGCCGCGCTCCTCTCGGTCGGCACGAACATCTTCTTCCAGCTTTCTCCGGCGGATGCAGCGCAGGCCGCACAGGCGCTCGATGGCGGAAAAGCTCTCGCGGAGCGGCTCAAGAATCTCCCGCAGCGGCACGCCATTGTGAAAAGCGGTTCGGACCGGTGGGTGGAAATTGCCGTGCCCACAATATCGGACCCAAAGGTCGATTACACGGACCTTCTGAACCGTGCGCGATATACGCGTGGCCGCGTGCGAGCTCACATCGAGCGCGACATCGCGGAACGCCGGAAGTCGCTTTCCCAAAAAACTGACGAGGTGCTCCATGACTGGGACTAACCGGGCCGGCTTCGTGCTTCAGTCGCGCGAGCGGCATTTGCTGCGCGAGCTTGAAATCATGCGAATCGTCGATCGTGCCCAAGCGAAAATCGTCGTCGGCTTCGGTTCAGATTCTCGTGCCAACCGCAGGCTGCGCAAGCTTACGCAGGCAGGACTTCTCAAGCGATTCTTTCTCGGAACGACGGCGGGGGGACAAAAAGCGCTCTACTCGCTCTCAAAACAGGGGGCGGCGGTCGTCGGCGTGCCCTATCAAAGCCTCCAGCGCAGAAATGACGAGGCGCTCGTTGCCGACTTCTACGTCAATCACCAACTTACGATCAACGAATTCTATTGCGCGTTGAAATATGGCCGATTGCCAGGAAACAGAG
>Ga0207054_1067_pt2 | contig 32881 bp, 21 predicted proteins | sample Alteio_BWMinCont_60_FD_153288 | JGI IMG/M metagenome (GOLD analysis project Ga0207054, IMG submission 153288) | Enriched cells from forest soil in Barre Woods Harvard Forest LTER site, Petersham, Massachusetts, United States -... | ecosystem: Environmental > Terrestrial > Soil > Temperate forest >... | reverse complement strand
GCTATGCGCAATCGGGTTTAAATTTTAATGTTTCACTGGGTATACCTGTCAATAATTCTAATTTGGGTATTGCTGTAATGTATGGCTCATGCACCAACCCTTACGACATTAATGCCTATACAAATAATGTAGCCGCATCTGACCCGGGTAAAGGATATGATGCCGGCGATGTTAGTGATGTATATAGCACAAGTTTTATTTTGGCAGGATTGTTTGCAACCTATCCTATTCAACGCCTTTCTCTCGATTTTAAGCTAATGGGTGGCGTGGCTCTTTGCTATTTGCCCGAAATTGCATACAGCGCTGAAGGGCCAGATCCTGTCGTTAATAACCAGACTGATAACTATTCCTGGGATATTGCTTCGAGTAGCAGTACCGCGTTTGCCTTTGGTGTAGGTGCAGACCTTAGGTACAAACTAAGAAGGACATCAATAATGATTGGTGTTGACTTCTTATCCACCGACCCGATGATACGTACTCAAGAACAATATACCGACCCAAGCGGTGCATACCATTACTCCAATGTAAGTGGAAATTCACCCACCTCAGTAGTAAATACCTATATAGGCCTTGCATACTCAATAAGATAAAACACATAAAAACCCTAAAAAGAATACCCTGCATTTGCAGGGTATTCTCATTTTATGGGCTTTAGCGGAGGAAGCCCGTCTTTTTTGTATTTTTGTGCCCTATTTTGAAAATATCAGCTTCCATATATTCCAATAAAACCAAGCCGCTCGATGAGCTGGTTAAGGAACTCGATTCGGTAAATGTTGATTACATACATGTAGATTGTAACGACGACCTGAAGGTGTTCGATGATATTAAGCACATCCGGACCATCAGCAAAACCCCAATCGACCTGCACATTATTTCAGCGGAGCCTGAAAAGTTTTATGCCGGAATAAAAGAAACTGCAACCGAACTGGTTACTTTTCAATTTGAGAATCTTAAAGCTCCGCTTAAGCTACCTGCCGATATTACCTGTAAACTGGGTATGGCCATTATTTCCCAAACAGCTATAGAAGTATTTGAACCTTATAAAGATAAGTTTGATTTTATCCTCTTTATGACTACTACACCCGGTAAAAGCGGTGGTGTATTTAATAAAGAGAACTTTAGAAAAATACGTGATTTCAAAAACGAATTCCCCGGCAAAAAAATACATGTAGATGGTGGCGTTACCGACGAAGTGGCATTTGTTCTGCGCAACATGGGTGTTGATTCTGTTGTATCAGGTTCGTTCCTGGTAAATACCGAGAATGCTATTGGCAGGGTATTACACCAATTGCGCAGCGATAATATTACATCGCATACTCGCATAAGTGATTTTATGATCACCCGCGAAGAATCTCCTGCTATCAGCACCAATGCTACTTTTTTAGAAACCCTGCAAAGCATCGAAGATTATAAACTTGGTTTTACCAATGTAACCGACGCAACAGGAAAACTACTGGGAATAGTAAGTAATGCCGATGTGCGCAAAGGGCTCATAAAGAATATTAAAAAACTGGAAGCCATCAGCGTAAATGACCTTATCAATACCAATCCATTTAAAATAAAGGATTCTTCTACCGTTTCCGAAATGCTTTCTTTTATCAAGAGCATTAAGTTCCCTATTTTATTCCTGCCCGTGGTAGACGATAATAATGTGCTGCAGGGCATTGTTACATTCAATAATCTAATTAAAGGCGAATAATGATAATTAAGTTGAAACCCGGTGTTGACAACACCAAAGCAAATGAACTGGGCAAAGAATTGCAAGCCTTTGTAATTAAAGATAACGGCAGCTTTACCCTTATTACTCCCAATAAATTAAAAAAGCTGGAAGAAAAATTTGCACAGTTTGCCGATAGCAGCGTAGCATTCGATGATGATATTCAGTTAGCCAGCCGCAAATACAAAAGCGAAGTACGCACTGTAGAATTATCAGATAAAATAAGTATCGGCGGAAAGACTGGTAACACTGTTATGATTGCCGGGCCATGTTCAGTAGAATCGGAAGAGCAGATAGAACAAGCGGCGCAATTATGCGTGAAACTGGGAGTTGGTGTATTACGCGCAGGCGCTTATAAGCCACGCACTTCGCCTTATACCTTTCAAGGCATGGGCATTGACGGGTTAAAGCTTTTGGCCAAAATGCGTACCAAGTATGGCTTAAAAATTATTACTGAAATACGCGACTCAACCCATGTGAATGACGTAATAGAATATGCCGACATTTTACAGATAGGCGCAAAAGCTATGTACGACCAGGGTATTTTAAGGACCTGCGGTAAATCATCAAAACCAGTTTTGCTTAAGCGTGGCTTTGGCAGCACCTTGCAGGAATTTGTACAGGCAGCAGAATTTATTTTATCGGCCGGTAACCCTAACGTAATATTATGCGAACGTGGCATACGCACCTTCGAAACTAAAACACGTTTTACTTTAGATTTATGCGGCGTAGCTTATCTTAAAGAATATACCAACTTGCCTGTAGTGCTCGACCCGAGCCATGCTATTGGTTATGCTTATGGCGTACCTGATTTGGCAAGGGCATGTGTGGCTATGGGTGTTGATGGATTGCTTATTGAAACACATCCTAATCCGGCAGTAGCTTTATCGGATGCGTCACAGCAATTAAATTTCGAACAGTTCAGCAATCTTTATAAAACCCTGCAACCTATTGCGCAAGCGGTGAGCAGAAAGATCGTTTAATTGATGAACTACCTTTCTTCAAATATTAAATTTCTGAAGCAGCAGCGCAAACAAAGTGTTGCGGGCCGCGCACAGTTATCGTCAGTTAAAGAGAAACATATTAAGCTGGCTGAAAAGAACAGCAATAATGTTACGCTGCCTCAACTTATTTCTTTCTCAACAGCATTTGGGCTTTCAATAGATACATTGGTGAATGTTGACCTGGCCATAAAAAACACAGCCGCAAAAAATATTAAGCTATTGGTTATTGATATTGATGGAGTGCTTACCGATGGCGGCATGTACTACACCGAGAATGGTGACGAGCTAAAAAAATTCAATACTAAAGACGGGCTTGCCATAAAACGATTAGTGAAGAATGGTATGCAGGTTGCATTTTTAAGTAATGGCAAAAACAGTGCGCTTATACAAAGTCGTGCAAAACTTTTGGGCGTGCAAAAAACCTACGTAGGTTTCGAAGAAAAAGAAAAGATACTTGACAAGTGGGTGAAAGAATTGAAAATAACCTACAAGAACGTAGCCTATGTAGGTGACGATATAAATGATTTAAAAGTAATAAGCAAAGCAGCATTTTCTGCCTGCCCTGCCGATGCTATAGATAAAATAAAACAAAATGCATCTATTATTCTTACACGCAATGGCGGAGATGCCTGCGTAAGAGAGATGATTGATAATTATCTATAACATGTCCTTGAAAAGAATTTTCATTCTCTGTTTCCTTTTAGCATTAATCTTTTTTAACTCCTGTGCACCATCGCGTTTAATACGTCCACTTGATAAAGGGCAAAAAACAATCAGTGCCAATTTAGGTGGCCCTCTATTCGACTACCATAATCTTACCATTCCCGTTCCACTTACATCAATTATGTATGCACAGGGAATAACCGATAATACTTCAGTATTTGGTTCCATACATACTACTTCGCTATTGTTTGGTGTTGCGCAAACCGATATTGGTGTATGCCAAAAAATATATTACTCCGACAGTTTACATTTAGGCGTAAGTGTAAATCCTGCACTGAATATTGCACAGGAATTTTGGCCACAGTTTAGCGGAGGCTTTAAATGCTGGCCTCAACTTGATCTGAATGCCTATTGGGAAATACATCCTAAAAAAAGCTTTGTGTATGCAGGTATTGAAAACTGGTTTGAACTTGCAAGCCAACGGGCAGATGGACAACCGCAAACTACCCACTGGTTATATTGTCCGCAGGTAGGTTATACCTATTGCAGGCTCAAATGGAATTATAATATTGAGATGAAATACATTGCACCTAACTTAAATAACTTACCCAACGTAGTCGATTATTTTGGCATTGGCGGCAAAGGTGCATTGGGACTTTACTTTACAGTAACCAGAAAATTCTGACATGAAAAGAATCTATTTGACACTTGCTATTCTTTTGCTGTTTTTTGCATCATGCTTTAAACTCGATAGCAACTTGTTCAATAATTTAAAGTGTACTCAATACCTACTCGATAAATATACCGGTACACAAGATTTTATTTTAGATAACAGCTATACTATACCTGATAGCCTTATACATATATTCACGCTCTCATCGCAGGAGCCAAGCGAAAGCAATGCCACACAAGTTTATGCCATATACATTGGCGACATTAGCAAAATAGCTACTGATACTGTTATTATGTATTGCCATGGTAATAAGTGGAACATGGATTTTTACTGGCAGCGTGCCAAGCTATTAGCTAATACAGGCAGCAAAAATCAATATGGTTTATTAATGATAGATTATAGAGGTTATGGTATGTCGTCGGGTACACCAACCGAAGATGGCATGTATGCCGATGTAGATGCAGCATTGAAATGGTTGAAGAATGAAGGACTCACTAATAGCCGCTTAATGATGTATGGATTTAGTTTGGGTACTGCGCCTGCTACTATGCTCACAGCGAACCCAAGAAGCATGACACCAACGAAATTAATATTGGAGGCGCCCTTTGCTTCATCTACCACCATGGCCGACGATGCTACACAACTGGCATTACCTGCCGGATATGTTACAACTTTTAAAATTGATAATGCCGACGAAATTAAATTGGTTAACCAGCCTTTTATGTGGATGCATGGCCTGAGTGATAATTTTTTAAACTGGCAAACCAATGGGCTTGCCGTGTATAACAACTACCAGGGAACCTATAAAGAGAAGCACTTAATACCCGGTGCCGACCATGGCGAGATACCTGCAAAAGATGGTTTTGTAAAATACAGTAGTGATCTGTATGCCTTCATAAAGAGGTAGTTACTCGTTTTCCTCTCCCCCATTTATCATATCCGAAATCATTCCCTTACCTTTTTTATTAAACTCGGCAACAGTTGCTCCGGTTATGTGTATTACTATATATGCAATTATTAACCACATAAAAACAGAATGTATATCGCTTGCTGTATGCCTTATATCTTTCAGATTCTCCATGTCATCAGAATAGACCATGAATAAACCTGTGCATACTTGCACAAAAAGTGCGCAGTAAAACGAAACGTACGCAAACCTAACAAGTAAATAATGCCTGCCATGCATTTTATCGGCAGTGGGTTGTTTCAAATATTTTAAGGCATTTCTAATTATCGGAATAACTTTTTCTTTTTTCGGCTGAAAGAATTCAAAGACTATACGGAATAGAAATAAGCCTGCCAATACATAGCCCAAATAAATGTGCCAATTCCAGACTTTATCGTTAAATGCATGTGCAACTGATTTGGCCTGGTCAGCGGTAACAGTAACGTTGCTTTGTTGCAACGATTGCTGAACAAGAGGTATGTTGCTTCGGGTGTTCAGCATGGTTTTTGCCAGTAGCACAGTAATTAAAGAACCCATTATAATTACAAATGTGCTCCAATGCCAAATACGTATTGACCTTGAGTGTTTCTCTCTGAAAGATGGTTCAGTGTTGCCTGGCTGGTCTGTCATTTTACAATAGTATATATGTTGTAAAAGTACAGGAATTTGCACTTACAACATAACAACGTAAAATGCAGCAGTTTTTATTTAATCTATCCTGTACGTAAGCCTGATAGCATAGGTACGCGGCGATTCAATTTTAAGTGGCCTGAGAGAGTAACTCAGGTTAGTTAAATTATCTACAACAAAAGCTACTTTAAGCTGCTTGGTGGCCTGCATTCCAATACGTGCATCAAACACATCAATAGGCCTGTAATGGTTATTTATATATTGTGCAATACCATAACCACCTTGCGAAGCAAATTCATAAAAAATCGTATCAATGTTTTGCATAACGCTGTAATACCTCCAGTCACCTCCAATGGAAAACTGCTTATAGGTTATTTGCAAGTCAACTTTACCTATTGTTTGAAAGCGATATTTTAAAATATTATTATTGGTATTGGTGCTCGAATTAGTATAGGTCATGCCGGTATAATTACTGTCGGTTGCATAAACCTTATTGGGCTGAAGCGCTTGTGGAATTATATACGTAATATCAGCCAAAACATCAATCTTCAAATCCTTGGTTATTCTTCCCTCACCCGGTAATGATATTTCAATACCGCGAATGCGTGTATCTCCTGTATTCAGATATTTAAACCCTGCTTTGTTCGAATCGTTCCCAAACCTGTCCAAATGTTTTTCCCACAAACCATATGTTATTTCAATTGTATTTGAATATAGCTGCTGGAAAACGGCAACATCTAAAGCACCCATAAAGTTATTTATTTTAAAACCCTGTTTTATACCAATTTCAATATTGGTACTTGTTTCAGCAATAAGTCCCGGGTTAGGGAAAATAGGTAATCCGCCCACATCAGAATAAATGTACTTTTCAGTAATAGAAGGGAATCGATAGCCCTGTCCATAAGAAGCGCGTAAAAAAGTACCCTTTGCAAGTTTCAGATTTGCACCGGCACGTAATATAGGCTTGTAGGTTGTAGTCTCACTATTCATTTTAAATGACTCTTCTCTAAAACCTGCAGAAAGATTAAGTACCTTCCATAATTTTTTGTCAAGTTGTATAAAGCCTGCATAATTCTGAAGATGATTGATCTGCAAAACTCCCGGATAAGGTAAGTTGTTGTATGAATAGGTTTGGTTCATAATAAGCCCACCCGTAAAGTTCAATCCCTCATTTATCTGTTTCACCAATTGGTATTCACTATAAACTACATTGGTAAGTGTTCTGATATTTGGCGCCGCAGTATTAGTAGTCAAATCCTCATTTGTAGCTGTATTATCATTATAGGACCAACGTGTTCTGAAACTTTGTATCAATCCATTGCTCGAATTATAATTAATAAACGGATCTATGTAAAACATTTTTTGGCCAAGCTTGGTAAGGGTATGCGGGAAAGCCCTGTAAAGCCCTGCGGTATCATTTTGCCATAACAGTGTTCTGTTGCTGCTCGATTGCATAAAGTTTCCATTGAGCCCGAAATTAAGCTTAGGAGCATTCTTTGGTCTGTACCGTAAATTAAAATTAAACCTGCCGGTTCTTTCGCCTACCTGATTGTTCTTAGTTGTTGTATCATTAAATGCAGCCGGTAAATTTTTATTATATGCTGGTGGGCCTATATAGCCATAGTCATATTTCATCATACCACCAAAAACTAAATCAAGTTGCCCTAATTTTTCGGCATGCATAAAACTTACATTACTAAAGGTAGGTAAACCATTCAGGCCTGTAGTTCTTTCTGCCCATTTTGCACCTGGCACAGAAGGCGAATCATACATACCTTCTGACATTGACACCATTGTTACTGGCTTATCTTTAGCATACGCGGTACGCACATTAATACTTCCGCTTAGTGCAGAAGAACCATAAGTTACCGAAGAGGCACCCTTAATAACTTCAACCTGCTCCACATTTTCCAGCGGAATGAAACTCCATGCCAAGGCACTGCCATCGCCCGAAAGGGCAGGCAAGCCATCAATTAAAATAGCAACCCTTGTACCCACACCAAAATCGAAACCACTACCACCGCGTATCTGTGGTTCACCATCTAAAATATTCAAGCCCGGAACCTGTTCCAATACATCTTTAATATTCGATGAGTTTTTATTTTCGATGAGAGATGGTTTCAAAACTTCCATCGATACAGTAATTTCTTCCAGCTTACGTTCGTACTTTCCGGCAGAAACAACATATGTTTCTAACTGCTGTGAGCCTGATCTTAAATGAAAATTATGCACCACATCTTTTGAAGGATCCGTAACAATAAATGTATCGGGTTGCATGCTTATAATAGTACATACAATAGTATCTACACCCGGGTTTAATGGCAACTGATAATTTCCATCAACATCACTTACAACACCTCGCGTTTTATCGCTTATGTTATAAACTACGGCGCCAATCATAGTCTCTTTTGTTGCAGCATCGGTTACAACTCCTTTAAGCGTTCCTGTGCTTTGCGCAGAAAGTGAAGCCGAGATTAGTGTAAATGCTAAAGGAAGAAACAGGTAGGGGGTCTTTTTCAATCGAATCATACGTATGATACAACAATTAAAAAAATAACTCACCCGGTAAATGCCAGATGAGTTATATGATTATACTAAATTTATTTTTGAATGATAAGCTTGCCGGTCTTAACTGTAGCGCTGTTTTCGTCAGTTATGGTATAAATATAAAGTCCATTTGTAAAAGCAGCAATATCTAAAGAATTAAATCCGGAAGCCAGTTTTTGTTCTGCAACTTTACGTCCTGTTATATCAAACAATGACCAGTTGTTATTTGCGTTGGCAACATTCGTAACCAATACATGATTAGAAGCAGGATTAGGGCTTACACCTATAGGGTATGACGTATTAGTTTGTGTTGCAATACCTACAGTAGAATTTATTACAATTGCTATATCATCAAAAAAAGCATTACTTCCGGCAGTTGCTACAGTAGTATTTCCGCTGGATGATAATAACCAGATAGAATTAACAATTGGGTCTGCGTTACGGTATACGATAGGTGCAGAAAACCTTGTGAAGGTAGTAACTGCAGATTTAGGTGCATTAAAAGAAGCTGTACCAACAGTATCGGCATTATTAGCAGCTGAACCAAAAACGAAAAAGGCGGCAAATGCATAATCACTGCCTTGCGGGGTACCTTTATACCATCCTACAATACTATCAGGACGCAGAGTATATGCAATACCACCGGTTATTGAACCGCTGGAAGATGTTGGCACTGTGCCTGTGGTTACAATACCAGGAGCTATAATGCCAAGTATTGATGCAGTAGACAACTTAACTGCATACGTACCCGTTTTTATATTTGGTGTAGAAGCTTTCTGGCAACCAAAAGTACCGGTAATGGCAGATTGAGAATTTGCATCGTTCCATCCGTTAGCATCATCATACGCATTAATCCCCGTAACGTGAGTCCAGTTTTCAAAACCAGGGTTTGGGGTTGCTTTCCAGTTTGCAGCAGATGAAGCTGTATCAGCCTGCGCCATAAGGCTGGCTGTAGAAATTGATAATACGGAAATTAAAGTAAAGATTTTTTTCATGAGCGTTGTGTTTAGTTATTGTTACCAGCTACGCCAGGTTATTTTTTTGGTAGAAGCCGACTAACAACAAAGATAGGGTTATTTTTTTATGAAATTTTACCTATTTTGCTATTCGGGTTAATAATCCAATTTACTGCCTGCTACCCCATTTTTACCTAAATGGATTAAGGAACAGGAGTGGTAAAGGGTTCCAATTCTCATTCTTTTATTATCCTTCAAATAATTGGTTATCAATATTATTATATTTCACCTGCATATATTGTTCTAAACAGGTATTTAGGTTTTGAGATGACGGTTGAAATTAGTAGCTTTGGGTGCATTATATACATCATATAGTATATAAAGGTACTAAAAGATATTAATGAAAAGAAACTTTACTCGCTCCGGCAATTTCTTTATCATACCTCCTTTTATTAAAGGGGCAGTAGTTCTTTTGGCCTTCACTCTTCTTTTCCCGCTCTTATCATTAGGGCAACATACTATTACTAAACCCAATGGATTTTACAGCAGGGTTAAAGCTGAAGATTATATATTTTATCATGGAGATAGTTTAACCGGTTTCGACCTGAAAGGCAATTTTGAGAAAGCTAAAGCCATGAACTGCTCATCGAATGAATTGCACAATTATATGATGCAGGCTGAGCAGGTGTTTTTATACGCAAAATACCGTATTGCTTTAAGGAATCCACATCATGCTGATGCTATGCGAAGCGTTAGCCGAAACGGAGAAAGTGTTGAACCAAGCGAAGACGATCAGGCAAGAGGTATAAAAACAATTAAAGACATTTGGCTTGATAATACAGGGAAGCATCAAAGCCATCAGGCATTTGGCGCAGGCTGTAATAATATCGACTTTTCGGACCCGGCACCCTATACAAACTGGAGTGGTGCAATTGGTGTAAACAATTGGGCCGGAGCAGGTTCTGTTTTTACTTCGTGGGGAAACTGGCAGTATAACACAGCTACTTTAAATACTCAAAACACTACTCCACCCCCTTCGGGTACACCTATTACATTGGGCAAAGATGCAAACTTAAATTCCTGTTCATGGTTAACAATATGTACCAAGGGCACAGATTCTTGCGGAAACTTCCCTATGGTTTGTCCGGGCTTTACAGCAAGTTGCCGTTTAGGTGGAGATTTTGTAAACCTCGATCCGGGTATTGGCGGCGGATTTGCAGGATGCGGAGAGCGTGGCAGTTATGCTCTTGACGCCGGCACAGGATTAGATACAAGTTCAGGTACAAGTGCACTTGTTGGAGGCGCAGCTACAGGAGGCCATCACCAGTTTGCAGCACAGGGCGAAGAAATGGAACAAGCTATTCCTATTACATCGGGCAATGATCTTCTTACCATAAATTTTGCAGCGGTATTAAATGACGGTGGCCATCCTTCGGGCGAACAACCATTTGTATTTTTTGCTGTATATGATCAAAGCGGTAACCCCATTTCGTGCCTGCAATATTACCAGGAAGCAGTTGCAGGAACTTTTCCAACAGGATTTTTAGCTGGCAAGTCAATAAACTGGATACAAAATACAGCTGGTAACGGTGGCGGCGAATACCAAACTGCATGTTACTATAAACCGTGGTCATCTATAGCATTTGATATGTCTGCCTATGTTGGAACAACTGTAACTTTTCAGGCCATAGCCTGTGGTTGCTGGCAAGGTGGGCATTTTGCATATTGCTATATCGATTTGAGTTGCGGTAAAGTGCAATTGCCGGTTGTTAGTCCGGTTTGTGGATCCACTACTATTACCGCGCCGTCGGGTGGTGCTACTTACAAATGGACGGGCCCTTGTATATCGGGCAGTTCGACCAACCAAACCGTGAAAGTTACTTGCTCGGGGACTTATTCTTGTACCATTAACTTAACAGGTACTGCCGGTTGTAACTTTACAATCGATACTGCTATTACGGTAACATCTAATCCGACTCCAACTATTACTGCTTCCCCATCTGCTTCTATTTGCACCGGTGGAAGCGGAACTACACTTTCTGCAACAGGTGCGGGAGCCGGAGGTACTTACACCTGGAGCACAGGTGTAACCGCTTCAAGCATTAGTGTCAATCCGCTTGTTACCACAACCTATACAGTAACTGCATCTACTTCTCCTTTTGTTTGTTCGGGCACCAAAACAATAGTGGTAACAGTAAATACTACACCTACTATTACTGTTTCAGCTACACCTTCATCAACAATATGTTCGGGTAGTTCTGTTACATTAAATACTTCAGGAGGAACAGGTGCAACTACTTATATATGGAGTACTGGAGCAACTACAACAAGCATTACTGTTAGTCCGGGTACGACAACAACCTATACGGTAACACCTACCAACGGTGCTTGTGGCGGCACTCCGCAAACAATAGTGATAACGGTAAACCCAACACCAACCATAAATGTTACAGCAGCGCCACCTACCATTTGTTCGGGTGGTTCAACTACCGTAACAGCCAATGGAGGGACAGGAGGTACTACTTATGTATGGAGTACCGGCGCTACTACTTCAAGTATAACGGTTAGCCCGGGAACAACAACAACGTATACTGTAACATCTACCAATGGCACATGTAGTACAGGCCCTAAAACAATAATAGTAACCGTAAATACTACACCTACCATAACTGTTTCAGCCACACCGGGTACAACCATTTGTTCGGGTAATACTGTTACATTAAATGCTAATGGAGGATCTGGTGGCACTACTTACGCATGGACAGGCGGAACATTCCCAACTACCGGTGCAACTGTTTTTGCTACACCTGGCAGTACTACTACTTATACTGTTGTTGCCAGTAATGGAGCGTGTGCTGGTGCAGCCCAAACTATAACTATAACTGTTAACCCTACACCAACTGTTACTGCTTCTGCAACACCTTCTGCTACTATCTGTTCGGGTTCATCGGTTAAGTTAAATGCCAGCCCGACAGGTTTAGCATCCTACACATGGACACCGGCAGCTACATTAACCACAACTACTTACGATACTACAACTGCCAGCCCTACTGTTACAACTACCTATACTGTAAAAGCTACAACCGCAGCAGGATGCAGCAATACCACACCTGCAACAGTGGTGGTAACTGTAAACGCATCGCCAACAGTTAGCATTGGCGCATTACCATCTACAGCAATATGTTCGGGTACTACAGTTATTTTAACTGCCAGTGGTGCAACAACATATTTATGGAACTCAGGTGCAACTACATCAATTATAAGTGTAAGCCCAATTACTACAACTACCTATACCGTTACCGGAACCAATGCAGCAGGTTGCAGCAACGGTAATGCTACCAAAACAATTGTAATTACTGTTACCACTACACCAACTGTAGTTGTAAATCCTGCATCGCCGGGCCTGTGTCCGGGAGATACAGCCAAAATTACCGCCAGTGGTGCAACAACTTATTTATGGAGCGGCGGGCAAACTACAGATACCATAATGGCACACCCCGGTTCTACAACAACTTATACCGTAACAGGAACTAATGGCACATGTACTGACCAGAAAACAGTTACGGTTACAGTAGGTGTAATAAAGGTAACTGCATCTGCATCTTCTCCGGCTATCTGTGCGGGACAACTAGACACTATTAAAGCATCTGGTGCTGCTAGCTATATATGGAACAATGGTTCTACCAACAGCAGCTTTGTAATTACCGCAACAAATGATACTAGCTTTTCTGTAAAAGGCACTTCCGGCAGCGGATGTTCCGATAGTGCAAAAGTCTCTATCCTCGTAAGTAAGCCTGCCACCATAACTGCTTCTTCGGTGTCGCCCGGAACAGTATGCCCGGGTGATACTACACAGGCTTATGTAACTGTTACCGGTGCAGGAAATCCGCCTTATACCTACAACTGGAGCACTACTCCTGCACAAACTACAGATACTGCTATGGGCTTAGGAGCAGGAACTTATACGGTAGCCATATCTGATGCAAGCCATTGTATATCTGATACTGCAAGTGTTACTATCACCACTAAAAATATTGTGGTAACTGCATTTGCTGCACCACCAACTATTTGCTCAGGCGATTCTACAACACTTACAGCAACTGGTGCTACAAATTATATGTGGAGTAATGGTTCAACCAGTTCAGCTATTAAAGTTGGCCCTGCAACCGATTCTACTTACCAGGTAATTGGTACCACAACCGGAAAATGCAAGGACAGTAATACTGTTACTGTTATAGTTAGTACTAAGCCATTAGTAAATGTGAGCGCTTCGGATACTGCAATATGTACAGGACAGAGCACTGTTATTACTGCTATTGGAGCAACCAGCTATACATGGACACCTACTGCAGGCCTTAGCCCTACAAGTGGATCGCCGGTTACAGCCAGCCCGGCTGGAACAACAACATATAGTGTAATAGGAGCAAATGCGGCAGGTTGTGTTGATACTGCAACTATCATCATTACTGTCAATGCAAGCCCAACCGTATCTATTAGTATTACCGGAGGGAATGATACGATATGCCCTGGAACATCGGTTACATTAACTGCAAGTGGTGGCGTTACCTATTCATGGAGTCCCGGTGGTTCCACGTCGGCTGCAGTAAATGTTAGTCCTGTTACAAGCCCTACCACATATACCGTTACTGCCTACAGTGCAAACGGAGCATGTACTGACACCAAATCACAACCAATATATTTATTCCCTCCACTAGTTTTAAACATGGCGACACTCGATTCTGTTTGCAGTGGCCAGGCGGTAATTATCGATGCAACTGTAAGTGGCGGTGATCCGCTACACGGTTATACTTATGTATGGACACCTGCTTTAGGAACCGGTTCCGGGCCTTATGTAGTAAACCCAATAAGCCCTACAACATATTCGTGTACTGTAACAGATGGATGTAACAACACAGCTACATCAACTACACAAGTAGCAATATATCCTACGCCTGTTGCAATATTTACTGCTGCACCAAACCCCGTATTAGCAGGAGAATATGTAGCCTTTGTAGATAGCAGCACATTGGCAACAGCCTGGTACTGGACATTTGGCGATGGCGGTACATCTACCGCTCCTTTCCCATACTACCAGTACAACGTTGCCGGAAACTACATTACAACCCTTTGGGTAACCAACAAAAGTGGTTGCCGCGATTCAGCAATCGATACTATTCACGTTATCGAATTAATATATGTACCTAATGTATTTACGCCAAATAACGATGGAACAAATGATGTGTTCCATGTAACAGCAAGCAGCTTAAAAACATATAACATCGAGATATTTAACCGTTGGGGCCAACGGGTATTTATGGCCGATTCGCCAAATGTTGATTGGGATGGAAGAAGCATGTCGGGTGTAGAAGAATCAGATGGTACCTATTACTATATTATTAAGGCTACTGATTATAGCAGCAAGAATTACAACCTGAACGGATACCTTCAACTTATCAGGTAAGTCCCTTCATTTCACCACTTTATTTATTGATTGGAAAAGATGAAGAATAACAATAACTTTGTTTGAGTAAAGCTGTCGGCATGAAAAAACTTTTAGTCATAGCATTCGTTATTCTATCTGCCAATGTTTTTTCGCAGACGAATATTTTATGTACCGATTCTATAGCTAACCAGGTATTACTAGGTAACTATAATCCGCTTAACTATAACGCAAGCGTAATCCTCAATCGCCCTGACACCATTTTTAAAGGCATTAATGCACGGGTGAATCCTGACTCATTAAAAAGCTATGTATTTAAGTTTGCCACATTCTATAATCGCAATACAGCATCCGATACAGTTTCTCAAACCCGCGGTATAGGTGCCGCACGCAGGTGGGTATATTCTAAATTTCAGCAATACAGCGCTACTTGCCAAAACCGGTTAATACCGGCATACCTGCAGTTTACATTAAATGTTTGTGGGGTTACTCAGCATAGAGATGTTATTGCGGTACTGCCCGGTTTAGATACTACCGATAAATCCATTGTTATTATAGAAGGCCATATTGACAGCCGTTGCACAAATAATTGCGATACCTCATCAAAAGCCGAAGGCGTAGAAGATAACGCGAGCGGTGCCGCACTTGTAATGGAACTGGCAAGGGTAATGTGCAAATACAGTTACAATAACACTATAGTATTTATTGCCACTACCGGCGAGGAGCAAGGCTTGTATGGAGCTTACGCTTTTTCGAATTATGCAAAGCAAAAAGGCATTAAAATAAAAGCAGTGCTGAATAATGATGTTATAGGTGGTGTTATTTGCGGTTATACTTCATCAGCCCCAAGCTGCCCGGGCTATGGCAATATAGACAGTACACAGGTACGGATTTTTTCTCTGGGTTCCTTTAATTCAGCACATAAGGGCCTGGCAAGGTTTACAAAATTAGAATATAAAGAAAACCTGATGGTAACTGCCACTGTACCTATGCTAATAAGCATTATGACACCACAGGACCGCACAGGCAGGGGTGGCGACCACGAACCTTTTAATACCAATGGCTATACTGCCATACGCTTTACTGCAGCCAACGAAGATGGTGATGCTAATGTAACCGATACAGCTTATAAAGACAGACAGCATACAAGTCGTGATTCACTGGGAACGTTTAAAAAGAATAGCAGCAGCAGTTCTTTGGATAGTCTGTTTGTGAACTTCCCCTATCTCTCCCGCAATGCCATTATAAATGGAAATGCAGCAGGCATGCTGGCAATTGGCCCTATGCAACCTGACATAAACCTTACTTCTCCTGCACCGGGATCACTAAGGATACAAATAACAAAACAAACACAATACCATCAATACCGTATTGGCTTGCGTTCGTTAACCAACGACTGGGATTCGGTTTATACTATGACTGGCACTCTTGTAGATACTATTACTAACCTCCCATCAGGAACCTATGATGTAAGTGTAATGTCGGATGACACAAATAATATAGAAAGCTTACCATCTACCGAATACACTGCTAAAGTTACCGGTATCGGAGAACTTACAGCACCCGCTAAAACAGTAGAGTTATTGCAAAACAAGCCCAATCCATTTGACCTTGCAACCTGCATATCGGTCAACGTAACCAAAAACATTGAGTATCACACTGCTTATATCTCTATAAAAGATATGAAGGGAGTTGAGATACAACGATTACCCATTAAGTTAAAAACAGGAATTGATGAAGTACTTTTTGATCATGGGTATCATCCAACCGGTACTTACATTTATACCTTAGTTATAGATGGACAAAGCATAGAAAGCAAGCGAATGATGTTTGCTAACTGATAAATATTATTTAGTTTATCTATATAATAGTATCTAGATAATTCCTAAACGAAGGCGCATCAATGCCATAAAGGTCAGGCATTCCACTTATTTCCCATTGAATAAATTATTATATGTAATGTATGAATGATGCAATATTCTAATGTAATTGTGTAATACTCATTATAAGCAGGAGTGACACTTTCGCAACGTGAAAATTAATTCACGAATTACACATACATAAAATGAAAAGTAAATTCCTACCCATTATAATTTCAGTTATTGCTTTATTCTCTTTTTCAACAATCAGTTTTGGCGGTAATCATATTCCCACCATTATTACACAACCATCCAATCAAACAGTTTGTGCTGGTAACCCTGCGAGTTTTACCGTAACAGCTGCAGGCGCAACCTATCAGTGGAGAAGAGGATCAGTGAATTTAATTGACACAGGAAGTATTTCGGGTTCCAATACCGCAACGCTAACCATTAATCCTACAAGAGTACCTGATTCTTCATTGCATTATAATGTTATAGTAACCGTACCATTACAGCTCAACGATACCTCAATATTTGTATCGCTCACCGTAAATCCTTTACCTGTTGTTGTAACAGGCAAATCTGATACTATATGTTACGGTGATACTATTTCAATAGGCGGCCCTCCGGTGCCTGCTGATAAATATAACTGGACTCCTAACAAAGGGCTTAGCTCTTATACCGTTTCAAATCCAAATGCAAGCCCTGATGATACTACTACATATACATTAACTGTAACTGATACGGTTACAGGTTGTGCAAATTCCGATACATTATTAATTGTTGTAAAACCTGTACCATCTGCTTACATTACAGCAAATAATGGCGATACATCTAATTTTTGTGCAGGTGAACCTTTAATACTTACTGCTTCAAACGGAGCGAGTTTTCTTTGGTCTACAGGAAGTACAAACAAAAGCATTCCCGTTGTTGCTGGCGTAGCTTATTCAGTTGGCATTACCTATTTAGATGGTTGTTCAGATTATACAGGACCGTCTACAGTTTTTGTTAATCCCTTGCCGTCTGCCGATGCAGGGCCAACTAAAGGTATTTGCAAAGGCGACAGCACTATAATAGGAACTCCTAAAACTGCAAGAACAACTTATAGCTGGCTACCGGCTACAGGCTTAAGTTCTGATACAGCGGCCCAACCCAAAGCAAGCCCATCTCTAACTACTACCTATACTTTAACCGTAACAGATACTATTAAAGGATGCAAAAATACCGATACAGTAACGGTAAGTGTATATCCTAAGCCTACAGCTAATGCTGGTACTTATGCAGTCATTTGTAAAGGAGACACAACAAGTATAGGTGCTCCGCCCGTTTTAGGAGTAACCTATAGCTGGTTACCTGTTGCAGGGTTAAATTCAGCAACTTCATCGCAGCCTAAGGCAAGCCCTGCAGCTACAACTACATATACACTTACAACTTCTACAAGCTTTTGCAGCAGTACTGATACTGTATCTGTAAAAGTAAATCCATTGCCAACTGCTAACGCAGGGCCCGATAAAACCATTTGCTTGGGCGACACCACAAAAATAGGAACACCGGCACTGTTAGGAAACACTTATAGCTGGTCACCGGCTGCAGGCCTGAATTCTACTGTATTGGCTCAACCTAATGCAAGTCCGCTGATACCTACAACTTATACCTTAACAGTAACAAATACTGCATTTAGCTGTACTAATACAGATACTGTTCTGGTTAATGTATTGCCGCAACCTGTAGCAAATACAGGTACTTACAAAGTCATTTGCAAAGGAGATACCACAAGTATAGGCGCTCCGGCTGTTTTAGGAGTAAGCTATAGCTGGTTACCTGTTGCAGGGTTAAATTCAGCAACTTCATCACAGCCTAATGCAAGCCCTGTTACAACTACTACTTATACACTTACAGCTACTAATGGTACTTGCAGTAATACCGACACAGTTAGTGTAAAAGTAAATCCATTACCGGTTGCCGATGCAGGACTTGATAAAACCATTTGCATGGGCGACACCACAAAAATAGGAACACCTGCGCTGTTAGGAAATACCTATAGCTGGTCGCCGGCAGCAGGCCTGAATTCAACTGTATTGGCTCAACCTGATGCAAGTCCGCTGATACCTACAACTTATACGTTAACGGTAACAAATACTGCATTTAGCTGTACTAATACAGATACTGTTATGGTTAATGTATTGCCACAACCAATAGCAAATGCAGGTACTTACAAAGTCATTTGTAAAGGTGACAGCACAAGTATTGGCGCACCTGGTGTAAACGGCGTAACTTATGCCTGGTTACCGGTTAACGGATTAAGTTCTGCAACTTCATCACATCCTAATGCAAGCCCGGCAATTACTACTACATATACACTTACAGCTACTAACGGCCCATGCAGCAATACTGACACTGTTAGTGTAAAAGTAAACCCATTACCTACTGCTAACGCCGGAGCCGATAAAAATATTTGCAAAAGCGATAGTACAAGTATTGGAACACCTGCTATATCAGGAAACACTTATATCTGGTCACCTGCAGCAGGCCTGAATTCAACTGTGTTGGCTCAACCTGATGCAAGCCCGCTCATAACTACAACTTACACTTTAACGGTAACAAATGCCGCTTTTAGCTGTACTAATACAGATACAGTAATAGTTAATGTATCTCAGCAGCCTATAGCGAATACCGGACCCGATAAAAGTATTTGCAAAGGAGACAGTGTGAGTATTGGCGCCCCCGCTGTTAATGGTGTAACTTATGCCTGGTTACCTGTTAACGGATTAAGTTCTGCAACTTCATCGCAACCTAATGCAAGCCCTGCAAACACCACCACATATACACTTACAGTAGTGGGTGGTATCTGCAGCTCTATAGTAACAGGCACAGTAGTGGTAACAGTAAATACTGCGATAACTGCCAATGCAGGGCCTGATCAAACTATTTGTAAAGGAACAACTGTAACAATAGGAACACCGGCTATAGCTGGGAATACTTACAACTGGTCACCATCTACGGGATTAAATTCCGCTACTGCATCTCAACCTGCCGCTGATCCTGGTTCAACAACAACATATACATTAATAACAACCAATGGCAGTTGTTCCGGTTCCGATTCTGTTATAATTCACGTAAATCCTTTACCAATGGCTAATGCCGGTAGCAATCAATCACTCTGTGATGCAGGAAGTGTACAACTAGGCGGACCACCGGTTGCAGGAGATACCTATCTATGGACTCCGGCAATGGGATTAAATTCAAGTTCAATATCTCAGCCAACAGCAAACCCAAGCCAAACCACCTTATATACCGTGAATGAAACCGATACCACCACAGGTTGTTTTAATTCAAATGAGGTAACTGTAACCATTGGCTCAAGCGATTTTTATACCGGAATATCACCTAATGGAGATGGTGTAAATGACTGGTGGAACATACCAATGCTTAATTGTTATACATCAAATACGGTATTGATCATAAACCGTTGGGGCAGCGAAGTATGGAGAGGATCTGACTATGATAATAATACTGTGAAATGGGCCGGACAGGATATGAATGGAACCGACCTGGCTGATGGAACATATTATTACATAATTAAATATAACAATACTGAAAAACGTGGTTGGGTATATATCAAAAGATAACTGATCAAATAAAATTTAAACAAAATTTAAAAAGCAACTAATGAAAAACAAAATTATAACAACAGTAAGTGCAATATTGCTGGCAATAGGGGCCTTCGCTCAGCAAGATGCATCCTTCTCGCAATATTTCTTCAACCCGCTTTATATCAATCCCGCTTATGCAGGTAGCCGTGGTATATTTTCGGGCACCATGGTTTACCGTACTCAATGGGTAGGTATGGATGGTGCACCCAGTACTGAATCAGTAGGCATGCACGGCATGATACCAGGCAGCAATGTTGGGCTTGGCTTGCAATTTTACAACGATAATATAGGACCGCTGAACAACACAGCTATATCTGCCATTTTCGCATATCACCTGCACTTGGGAGAAGATACCCGTCTTGCATTCGGTATTGAAGGATGCATGGATAACGTAAACGTTTCATTTAATAAAATAGCTGTTGAGAATGTTTCAGATCCATCGTTCTCAAACAACTCTTCCTCTTCATGGGCACCCGATGCTAATGCAGGTTTATATCTGTATAAAGAGAAATTCTTCGCAGGTTTCTCTGTAAAGCATATTATGCAACCTGATTTTGGCCTGCAAAATGAAAATATAGCTGAGAACAATGATTTTTTCAGAACCTATTATCTTACTACAGGGTTCGTTACTCCCTTAAGCGACAATGTAGGAATAAGGCCATCTATCCTGGCAAAATATGTACAAGGTGCTCCGGTAATAATTGATCTGGATGCATCATTAATATTTTACGATAAGTTTTATATAGGAGCCGGCTTAAGAACTGATAAGAGAACTGATATAGGTGGTATGGATAATGCACTTATACTTAGTCTTGAATATGACGTTGCAAACCGGATACGCTTTGGCTACTCTTACGATTTTTACCTGAGCCGTGGCGGAAGCTATAACAATGGAACCCACGAAATAATGCTTGGATGGGATTTATTCAGTAACAAAACAAAAATGACAAGCCCTAAATATTTCTAATAGAAAATAATAATCGATATGAAAAAGATACTAGTACTGGCCATTGCATCAATGGCATCATTATACGCACCGGCACAAACAAGAAGAGCCGATACGCTTTATGCCCATTGGAATTATTACAAGGCAAGCGAACGTTATGAAAAAGCAGCGGCAAAAAATCCTACACAGGATGTATATTACAAACTGGGAGAGTGTTACCAGAAAATGCATAACTATAAAAATGCACTAACAGCTTATGATAAAGTTGCTGCAATAGGGCATTATACAAATGCTGCCTTTTACCTTAATTATGGGTTGATGCTAAAGACCGGTGAAAGATACCCGGATGCCAAAGCTGCTTTTAAAATGTATACCGATATGACACCATCTGACCCAAGAGGTGCATTTTACATGAACTCTTGCGATACAGTTATGAATGACCGTCAGTTTGCTATACCTATTACAATTTCTGCCGTATCATCTCTTAATTCAAGTTCGTCTGATCTGTGCCCTATACTTTATAAAGATGGATTGGTGTACATTTCATCGCGTGAGGCAGATGGTCATGGCTCAAAAATATATGGATGGGATGGCGAACATTATCTCCACGTATTTTATGCAAAGAAAGGAAACGGTGATACCAATTTTAAAAATGTAACACCGATGGCAGGCGATCTGATAAACAAAAAATATCATAACGGACCTGTTTGTTTTTCTAAAAATTTCGACACCATTTATTTTAATAGTGTAAACAAAGACCTTAAAGGAAACCAGAAAAAGACGCTGAACATTGAGCGTAATAAAATTTATTGGGCTGTAAGTAAAAATGGCGAATGGGTTGATATGAAGCCTTTTCAATATAACAACGATACCTTTTCTGTTGCTACACCCTATTTAACTAAAAATGGATCGAGGCTTTATTTTTCTTCAGACATGCCCGGTGGATACGGAGGTGCAGATATTTATTATTGCGATAAGCAAGGTACCTCATGGGGTAAGCCTGTAAATATGGGCCCCAATATTAATACATTCGGAAACGAAAAATTCCCAAGCATAGATTCTGTTGGCGATTTTTATTTCTCATCTGATGGGTACCAGGGTTATGGTGGAATGGATATATGCGTTTCGGTAAACAATGGCGGAAGCTATGGAAAGGCGTCTGTTTTAAAAGCGCCCTACAATTCAGCCGGCGACGATTACGGAATCACCTTTGTTAAAGAAGGGAAGATCGGATATTTTTCGTCTAACAGAAACGGCGGTAAAGGCGATGAAGACATTTATTATTTTAATATGGATAAAGACAGTCTCCCTTGCCCTATAGTTACATCTACAGATGTTATGAGTTATAGATGCCCACCTAAACAACAAAAATTAGCAATAGTAGATACCATTATTAAGGATACTACCCATACTTATATGGCTGCTAAACCAGCGCAACCAATTTACAATGCACGTGTTGAAAAAACAATAATGCGCATACCTTTCGATTTTAATAAATCGAATATCAGGCCTGATGCAGCTATAATTCTTGATAGTATAATAGCAGTTATGCATGCCAACCCCGGATTAAGGATGAATGTAAATGGCTACTGCGATTCCCGCGGAACATATCCTTACAACCAGGTTTTATCGGAGCAACGGTCTAAAGCCACAGTTACTTATATGGTGTCTAAAGGTATTGCCAGAAAAAGATTAACACCAAAAGGTTATGGCAAAACAAAGTTTCTTAATGGATGTTCCGATGGAGTAACCTGTACTGATACTGAAGAAGGTGTGAACAGAAGAGTAGAAATGTGGTTTATGCCTGTTAAAACTGTAGCTGTTTCGTCTATCGAGTAAGAAACTTGACAGATGCATCTATCAGGTAACAGATTATTGAAATAGTATTTTAAGTTTCAGATAAACTGTATACACTAACGATAATGCCGTTAGCCATGCAACAATCAGCAATATTGTTTTTCTTCTTTCTGTATTTCTTCCGTCGTTTACCATGTATTAAAATGACTATCTCGACACTTTAGGTTGGTTCGAGTTTATGGATGGCTGCAGTAAACTTGTTTATAATACTCTTCCATAAGGTGTGTGGGCAGAAGTTCTTTAACCTGCTTTGATACAGCGTGTGCCATATCAAAAAAAATACTTATTGAAAACACATACACATTCTGAATAGCACTCTTTACTTCGCTACTACCTTCATCAAGCATTTGTTCAGCTGTGCTAAAACATTTCTTAATAGCAGAAAGATTTCCTTTCTTAATCAGATCGATTGTGTAGCCTGCAAAACCATCTATAACCCTATTCAGATTACCCTCCATACATTGTTCAATTTTTAAATCCGGAACATTCGCTTCAAGTATTCCCCTTACATCGGTACTTGAAATAATTGCACTGATAGTTTCCATAATCTCTGTTTTACATACAACTATACAAACCTCGTGCCAGAGTCTATTAAGAAAATTGAATGAATACGTGAAATATTTTATAATCAGCAGGTTACGCCAATACACCAGCATTTAACTACTTTTGATGTAACTAAAAAAGCCTTCCATTTTGGAAAGCTTTTCTCATTTTGAACTAAATACCCGAATATGGTGAAGTACTAAACCATACAAACAAAAAAGCCCCGCAATACTGCAGGGCTTTTTTTGTAATACTTTATGAATATTATTTCTTTTTACCGCTTATATATTCGCAATAATCCGCCAATGTCTTCTTGGTAATAATACTATGCCCCGAACCACCTGTGTAGCCTCCGAGCATCATACCACCCATACTTGGCATTGACATACCTAACTGTGCACCATCTTTACAATCCATAACATACTGCACATAAATCACCTGGCTGCCTCCATATGAAGGAGCAATAATAGCATATGCAAAATTCGAATCGGCATTAACAACATACTGGTCCATTTCATCAGCCGTTACTGTGCGATAATTGAACGGGTATGCTGTTTTAATCTCTTCAGGTTTAAGTTTAGTATCTAATTGATCTTGCCTAAGCAGTAAAGTCCTTCTCTTCAACCTTGGTTGATTTTCAGCAATAAGTTCTTTACCTTCTTTCATAGTAGCTTTTTGGTGGCTTACCCTGTAATTAAAATACCACTCAAGTTGGGTAATTCCGTATACCAAATCAGCTTTGGTAGGGAACCCATCAGGCATACCCAGAAAATAAATTGGCTTGTTGTTCTCTTGTAATGCCACTGCCATAACAGTAATCATATCGCCTTCCACTTTGTCGCCTGCGGGGGTCCATGCAAGTCCTTCGTGCTTTGTGCCAGGCCCATTAGAACCTGAACTGCAATATATAAGAGCATATTGGCCCTTAGGAAGTTTATCTACTTCTTTTTGGGTTTTGTACTCAATATCGGTTGATGAAAAGGTCCAGAACTTCTCAATTACTTCTTTCATCTGGCTATTATACATATCAAGCGCTGTCTGGTATGATTTAATATCCTCTGTCTTCTTCTTCTTGGTCAGCTTTTTCATCAGGTCCTCATCAGGGCTCTCCACAATAACAATAAGCTTGCGTTTTTTCAGCTTTTCAATGTCCTCTGGTTTTCCGTAACCAAATTGAGCTTTTGCGTTATGGGTAAATCCAAACAAAGCAAGTCCTGCTAATAGTAGTAATGATTTTTTCATGGGATAAAGCGGTTTAGTTATGCTTACAAAAATATATAAAAACTGATACACACCCTCTTAAAAGGCAAATACGACAAAAAATCCTTAAATTTGTTTCATAGTTATTCTTTTGCAAAAACCCTTCACTCACTTATGCAACGGCACTTTTTAATATTCCTACTGGTAAGTTTTCCTTTCTGCCTGCTTCATTCTCAAAAGAAAGAGAAGGACTTGCCGCTTGCGAATAATCTTAAAAGCCAGTATGGCGATAAATCGCCTGTAGTATGCCTGAAAGCAAAGACAGTAGTAACTTTTGATACGTTAGGTTCTTCACCAAGGGCATCAATAAACAAAAATGAGCGGTTCATTTCGTTAAAAGATAATTACACCTTTACCAATTTTACAGGGTGTGATGAATATGTTAATGTTTCAGACATAAAAGTGTATGAATTTAACGACAAACCACTTTATACAACCATTATAGATCAGTCGAATGAAAATGGAGAAAGCTTTTATTCAGATGAACGCATTCGTATTTACCAGATATATTTTGAATCTGTTGGCAGTAAGCGAAGCGCTGACGAGCAAACTATTGTAACTGATTTAAAATATATATCAGAGCAGTACTTCGTTAACTCCTACCCTATTGTAAACGATTCAATAGTGTTCAAAGTTCCGACATGGTTGAAGATAGATATAAAGGAAATGAACTTTGATGATTATGATATACAAAAGAACGTAACGCAGGATGCAAAGAACAGCCTGACTATATATACCTACATTATAAAGAACACGCCTGCTGTTTATTTTAACGAGCCCAATGTACCAGGCAACAGTTATATGTTTCCTCATGTGCTTGTTATGTGCAAAAGCTATACTAAAGCCAATGGGCAGAATGTAAATATTCTGAGTTCGATTGATGATATGTATCAATGGTATGAAAAACTGATAAAAGAAACCGGCAATGATATTAATGCACTGAAACCACTTGTGAATACAATTATTGCAGGGAAAACTACCGATAAAGATAAAGCCAAGGCAATATATTATTGGGTAGAGAATAACATACGTTACCTTGCTTTTGAAAATGGCATTGTAGGATACAAGCCTGCTGCCTGCCAAACAGTTGTAAATAACAAGTATGGCGATTGCAAGTGCATGGGCAACCTGCTTACCGAAATGCTTAAGCTGGCAGGCCTCGATGCCAGGCGTGCATGGCTGGGCACAAAAGGCATTGCTTACGACCTGTCAACTCCATCGCTGGCCATACATAACCATGCTATTTGTGTATTGATCTTAAACGGCAAACACTATTACCTTGATGCAACTGCCGAGTATGGCAGCCTTGGATATGATAATGATATGATACAGGGGCGTGATATTATATTTGAAAACGGCGATACTTATACAGCTGAAAAAATACCTGTTGCACCTATTGAAAATAACCGCACTGAAATAAATAAAGTACTTACTATTGATGGCGATCTGGTTTCAGGAAATGCACATTATAATTATAACGGCGATTCAAAAACTCTCCTGCTTTATGAATTCAACCATGCATTGGGAGCCGATAAAGACAAGAACATAAAACGTTTTATAGAGTACTACTATCCGAATATGAGTTTGCTCAGCAGTAAAACATCTGACCTGCAAAACTGGGATGTGCCTGTTTCGTTAAACTATACCTTCACTGTTAAGAACCAGGTTACCAAGTTCGATAACGATATTTATGTTGGTATTGATTATGATAAAGCATTGCAAAATATGCAGTTCGACAGCAACCGCCATTGCGATTATGAGTTTGATTTCAGGCTGAACTACAATATTAACGATACACTGGTCGTTCCTGCGGGTTACACCATCAAGCACGTACCCGATGATATGGCAGTAAGCAATCCTGACTACTCTTTCACAGTAAAAATAACCCATACAGCTGATAAAATAATTTATCACAAAGAAATTAAGGTAATGAATGAAATAATCAGAAAAAAAGATTTTGTGCAGTGGAATGCTGCAATTAAGCAACTAAAAAATATTTACGAAGATCAGGTAATACTTACTAAATCATAAATTCAATTCATGCCAGCCACATATACTAAACAAAACCCTTTCCGCTATTTCGCTTTACTTCTTACTCTTCTATTATCGTTCCAGGCTCATAGCCAAACCGCTGACGAAAGAAGAAAAGCAAGAGGAAAAATGCTTTCAGATTCACTGAATGCCATGAAACAAAGGCAGGATGCCGCTGCAGCCCTGCGCAGGCAAAGAAACACAAACAAAAATAATGAGGCTGTTTTTGGAGACGAAGACCCTATATTTAAAACTACTGCAGTACCTGATAAATGGAAAGATGAATCGGCAGTTGTGCTTGCGGCAAAAACCACCTACCATTATTACACCAAAGGCCCATCGGCTTATTACGACAGGATAGAACGAAAAAGAATAAAAGTGCTCGACAAATCAGCAGTAGATGACCTGTCCACTTTCTATTTTATTCCCACCAAAGATGTGGGCTTTACACTTATTAAAAAAGATGGCACCACTACGCGGGTAAAACTCGATGATGCTGTTCCGGTTGATGAATATCTGCCTGTACCCACATCTTACATGGTAGAAGGAAGTATAGATTATCTGTACAGCAAATCGTACAAAAAGCTTGCCATAAGCGGGCTTGAACCCGGAGATATTATTGATTATTATTATACCTATGCTTATTCAGCTTTTAAAGAAGAAGTTCCTGCAGTGCCTTTCCCCACGGTTGCCTTAACCTTAACAGGCGAATACCCTGTAGTTGCTCAAAAAATAAGGCTAAAGGCAGAGAATGGTTTCTTTATAAACTTTGCCGCATATAACGGTGCATCTCCTCTTGTTAAAGTGAGCGACACGGCTAAAAATGCCAACGTTTATATACTGGCCGATAGCAACCGCAGCAAGCGTAAAAATGAAAAATGGGAAGATGCTTTCCGCTGCGAGCCTACCATAAAATTCCAGGTAGTATATTCATCAGATAAAGAAAAAAATAATGTGCCTTACTTTTTAGGAAGTTCAACTGCACTGACAACTTCTGTTACGCAGGATCAATTAAAAAGAGTTGTCAATGAAATAGCAATGGAGGAAACTCCTGGAGTTGACAACTACTCTTCTGCGATAACCAAATACATGCGAAAGAACCACAGCGATATAAAAGATCCGGTATTATATATGAAGTATGCCTATACCTATTTCAGGTATGTTTTATTGGTTGGCGAGGTCGGTGATGAAAATAATGAAAGCGGTCTATCGCAGGATATGGATAAGAACCTGGAGAATAAGACTACAATTGAAAGCCAGGTTTTTGTAAAAGTTCTTGGCGAGGTGTGCAAGGAGAAAAAAATTGACTACGATCTATTACTCGGCGTACCAAGAAATTTAGGTACACTCGATAATTTAATTTACCCCTCAGAGTTAAAATGGGTACTTTATATTAAAGGCTCAGCCGGCATATACCTATTCCCTTTCGATCTGTATAAAGTACCGGGAGAGGCCGATTGGGATATGGAAGGAATTGACATGTATAAGCTGGTACCCGATAAGAAAATTGAAAAAGTGATACTGAGCAAAACTAACATACCAATAAGTGACGATATGGCCAATACCGCTGTTTACAAAACAAGTATAAACCTTAATGCCGATATGCAGGGCGAAGCCAGCGTAAACAGAAACTCTGTAATATCGGGCCTGCTAAAGGAACACTACTACCCCAATATTATTGCCGAGGGCATTATGCTGAACCAGGAGCTTAAGCGATACAAAGAGGAAACTATGGAAGAATACCTTAAAAAAATACACAATAACGAAAAGAAGAAAGAAGAAGAAAGGAAAATAACCCTGGCAATGGCTGATGAACAAAAGGAAAGAATGGAAACCATGAAAACCTTTTTCAGCGTCGATTTTGATGTAAGCTCCTATGATGACTTCCAACTACAATGCGATGGCAGGCAGGTAGATTCGGCCAAGCTGATGTTTAACGATAAATTTAAACTGAAAGACGTGGTGCATAAAGTTGGCCCCAATTATATTGTAGATGCCGGTAAATTTATTGGCAACCAATATGAGCTGAAAGAAGAACAACGTACACGCACCTTTGATATTTACCTTGGCTATGCAGGCGAATATGATAACGAAGTCAGCATTACAATACCACAAGGTTATACTGTGCAGGGTGTTGACGCGCTGAATAAAAACGTGACTACAAAAACAGGAGGCTTTGTGAGCACTGCAACATTGAGCGGAAACATCCTGACCATTAAAACCCGTAAATTCTATTTACACAATTTTGAACCTAAAGAAAACTGGCCCGATATGGTAAAGTTTTTAGAGGCCGCTTACGATTTTACACAAGCTAAGATATTGCTGAAGAAGGCATAAATGGATCATTTAGGAACTGCTAGTGTATGAATATGATTTATCTTTGTTTATGAATTTTCAACCATGAAAAGAACCACGCTTACCTTAATACTCGCCACACTTCTGATACTACCGGTAGGTTTTACTACCCCTGAAGACATAGCTAAAAAAGGATATGTAAATATCGATAGTGAGATATGGACGACAAAAAACCTTGACGTGTCCATGTTCCGTAATAACCACACTATACCCGAAATAGAATCTCAAGAAGAATGGCATCAAGCAGATTTGCCTCGACCAAAGACCTCCGGTGAAATAGGTGGATGCATACGAACCAGCGATGAAAAGGTGATGGATACTAAATTTAACATGTATGGCAATGCCGAAGACCGGGTTAAGCGTGTTGAGACACTAAAGAGCACAACATTACTTGTTGTAATTGATAGTGAAACATCTGCAATGGGCAAGGAATACAAAAAAGCTTTCGATACCTATTGGAAATTCACGCCTTATAAATTCATCAAGTCTTCTGAAGTGATAGGATATGCGGCCAAACCCGGATATTCGTTATTTATGTTTATATCGCAGGAGTATCGCCTTAATAGAAGTGGTCAGGCAGAAGCCAATTCAGGTAATGGGCTGGGCCGTGGCGGCATGCCAACCGGACCCGGTAATGGAAGAGGCGCAGCTGTTAAATGGTCATCCTATCATTACATGCCCTATTATGTACCCCAAAACAAAAACTATCTTGATTTCCGATTCGCTATTATGCTTTCCGATATAAAAGGAGTAAGCTATTATAATGAAGATGAATTAATAAATAAACTTAAAGCTGTAGATTATTGCTGGGAATATACTGGTCATGGACCGCCCAGATTAGACTTTTCATTAACAATAGCTAACTGGGCCATGAGTGGTGAAGAATTAGAAAAACCTATTAATGACAGCACCTTAAATACAAGCATATGGAATGAAGAACAAGGCGCTATTAATAATTTGGTGGAATATGTAAAAGATCTTGAAAGCGACGTGGAGTATATACATGAGTATCACGAAGAAAAAATTCCTGAATTGCATACCCGTAAATGCAACATAGCGTATGATAAGACCACAACAAAATACGTAACAAATTATTATTCGTACGGCGATGCTGAAAAAGCTATAAAAACAAAAAAATTACTCCTTTGGGATGGACTGGCAGATGAATTCAGCAAGAAACTTATCTGCTACGTACTTGATATTAAAGAAAGCCAGGCTGTGCTCGCATCAAAATCAACTATAGACAGCATTATGCTTAGCAAGAATAATGATTATGCAATATGGACAGATAGCGTTATGCACCCACATGATACGACCTATAATATAATACTGGGTGGAGGCAAACAAATATTTGGCCTATCAATTAATTTGGAAACACCCATGAGAATAATGCACTATGATCAGGATATTTTATCACCCTATAACAAAAACGATTTTAAAGCAGACGACAGGGCTAAATACCAGATAAAGTAACAAATAGCCCCGAATTAAACTGACAAAAAAGAATTGAAATCGTAGAGCCGAAACCTGCGCCACCACTGCGGCGACCTCATGAAGCTGTTACTATTTTGCTCCTCCTGACCTCGGAGGGTTAGATTGTAGCGAGGGAGAGAGTTGAACTCTCGACCTCCGGGTTATGAATCCGGCGCTCTTACCAACTGAGCTACCTCGCCATTACTGAGCCGTTTTTTTTAAACGGGGCGCAAATATAATGATTTTCAAAACCTACATCTATTACATCTCATGCTTTTTCAATAATACCTATGAATCCGACGCTCTTACCAAAGAGCTTTCTCACTATTTCTATGCCAATTTTCCAAATCGAGGTGCAAAAGTGATGATTTTAGAAAAAGACTGAATTTTTAAGCTATTATCAACAAAACCTAGTTTGCTATCATAATTTTTTTATTATTGCCATTCTATTCCGGTCAACGAAATGAAGAAAAAAGCAAAAAGCAGTCCAAAGAAGCCTAAAAAAGCTGTTGCGAAGAAGCCTGCGCCTAAAAAAGCAGCTGCTAAAAAGCCCGCGCCTAAAAAACCGGTAAAGAAAATTGTACCTAAAAAAGCCAAGGTTAAGGTAAAACCGCAGAAGAAAGAGGTTAAAAAACCGATAGTTAAAGCCAAGCCACAGAAACCGGTAGCTAAAAAACCGTTGCCTAAAGCTAAGCCTGCGCCTAAAAAACCTGAACCAAAGGCTACCCCTAAGAAACCAGACCCTAAAATAGCTGTTAAAGCCTCTCCAAAGGCAGCAGCGCCCAAAGATATGCCCCTTGTTAAACCGAAAAGAGCTGCCCCAGCACCCAGAAAACGTTTTGTAGTACTTCCTCCAAGGCCATTGGTTCCATCAGAAATTAAAGATGATGGAAAGAACACCAAAGGCTTATATAAACTGGAATATATTGTTAGTTCTTCACCTGATGTACTTTTTGAATTTTTATCGACCGCAGGCGGACTTGAAAAATGGTTTGCCCCAAGGGTATACATTAAAGACAATACATTTGTTTTCAGTTGGGGAAATGACGAAATAAAACAAGCTACCTTACTCGCATTGCGTGAAAGGGAATTTGTACGTTTCCGCTGGCAGGAGCAAAGTGATAAAAGATATTTCGAGTTCCGTTTGCAAATAGACGACCTTACCAACGAAATTGCCTTGATAGTAAGCGATTTTGCTGATACCAAAGAGGAAGTTGAAAGCGCACGTTTGCTATGGAACGCTCAAATACATGATCTGTTACATGCTTTAGGCTCTTCCTGATGTATGATATACTGAAAAAAAATTCAGCATTCTTTTTTCCGTACTTATTAGCTCTCCTTGCAGGAACATCGTTTTTAATGCTCTGGAACAGGATTGATGTTTCAATGTTTATTAACGGGCACCACAACGCTGTTACCGATTTCTTTTTTGCCTACTGGACAGATGTAGGCCTGGGCTGGCTTGTAATACCTGTTGCACTTATACTTGCCTTTATCAGGTTCCGGTATATGCTTATGGCTATCATATGTTTTTTAGTGACCTTTGGTGTTAACGATAGTATAAAGTTTGCCCTGCATACCCCACGCCCATCTATTGTTTTAGGCGATTTGCATCAAAGCTTTTACCACGTACCGGGGGTAGATGTTTATGAATGGGATAGTTTCCCATCGGGCCATACCGCTATAGCCTTTGGCATGTTCTGCCTGCTTGCTCTGCTTTCAAAAAAATCTTCTGTGAAATTTTTCTTCTTCCTTTTCGCTTTTCTGGTAGGCTACTCACGCATTTACCTGGCCGAACATTTTATAACTGATGTAATGGCTGCATCGGTAATTGGTGTGGCTTGTGCAATTTTTACCTATACAATCTTTACAAATTGGAAAGCTATTAATACATTTGCAGGCATTGATAAACCTTTGATAAATCTTAGCGGCAAATAAATTATTTATGCGGAAATCATTTCTCTTCATAAGCCTGTTATTCTTATTTGGTTGCACTGAAAACAGTGGCAAACTAAAAGACCTGCAATCAGAAATCAATAAGCTGAATACCCAGAACGATAGCCTGAAAAAATTAGTAGCCATTTCGAAGCCGGGATTAGGCGAATTGATGCTAGGCATACAAGTACACCACAATAAATTGTGGTTTGCAGGACGAGAGGAGAACTGGCCGCTGGCACAATTTGAACATGACGAGATAATGGAAATAATTAAACAAGCTGAAGCAATTGAAACCGACAGGGCCGAGGTAAAGCTGCTTGATGCCATTCTTCTTGAGATTCTATTTCGGGTATAGTGTGGTTATTACGGAACATGGACACGTCAAGGTTT
>Ga0207054_1070_pt1 | contig 33327 bp, 34 predicted proteins | sample Alteio_BWMinCont_60_FD_153288 | JGI IMG/M metagenome (GOLD analysis project Ga0207054, IMG submission 153288) | Enriched cells from forest soil in Barre Woods Harvard Forest LTER site, Petersham, Massachusetts, United States -... | ecosystem: Environmental > Terrestrial > Soil > Temperate forest >... | reverse complement strand
CTCAGTTAAACTGCTTTTGCTTTTTTCTTAACTGCAGTAGCAGCTTTAGCTGTTTTTGAAGCGACAGCTTTCTTTGCTACTGCAACGTTAGCTTTGGCTTTGGTAGTTGCTGCGGTCGCTTTCTTAACAGCTTTTGCTTTTACACCAGTAGCGGTGGTTTTTGCTTTTGCTGTAACAGTTGTGGCTTTTTTAGCAACAGCTGTTTTGGCGGAAGTAACCTTCTTTGCTACGGCCTTTTTTTTCGGAGCCACTTTTGATTTCAGCTCGTCAAATTTATCTTCAGCAGCATCTTTTATATCTTCTGCTTTGTCTTTGGTACCGTCCCAAAGCTCTTCAATAGTTTCTTTTACCTTTTCAAAAAATCCTTTTTCGTCAGGTTGGTTGGTTTTATTACTCATAATATTTTTACAGTTAGGTATGTATATGTTTTTCAAATACAATAACCATTCCAATTAATGTTTGTTTGCTGGTTAATAACCGTATTTTTGCCAGCTATATGAAAATTCCAAAATTTGCAGATCTCATACTGTTTGAAGATGACGACATTATTGTCGTTAATAAACCGCCTTTTATAAGTTCGTTAGATGAGCGCGAAGGAGGGGAGATCAATATGTTAAGGCTGGCTAAAAGTTACTCGGACGATGCGCAGGTGTGCCACCGGCTGGATAAGGAAACATCAGGGGCCCTGATTATAGCTAAAAATCCGGAAGCATACCGCTCGGTATCTATGCAATTTGAAAAGCGCCAGGTAAAAAAGGTTTACCACGCTATAATTGAAGGCACCCATGTTTTTGATGAGCTGTTAATTGATCTGCCCATCCTGAATGTAGGCAAAGGCAATGTAACCATAAGCCGCCAGGAAGGTAAACGTGCCGAAACCTGGTTCCAATCATTAAAATATTTTAAACATTATACCCTGGTTGAGTGTCGCCCGGTAACCGGCCGTATGCACCAGATTCGTATCCATTTAGCTACACAACGGGCCTCTATAGCGGGTGATGAAATGTATAAAGGCAAGCCTGTCTTTTTATCTGCATTAAAGCGTAAATACCATTTAGGCAAAGATCAGGAAGAATTACCTATCATGAAGCGTTTTGCCCTACATGCGTTTGAGGTTACTTTTAAATTGATGGATGGGAAAGCCATCACTATTCATGCACCGTATCCCAAAGATTTTGAAACACTGTTGAAGTTATTGGAGAAGTTTGATTTGTAGGTAAGTAAATAACACCCACCGAGGTAGGGATTATTTACTACAATATATAACTCACTCCCTTTTCCGGAATAACAACTGGGTAACTCTCAGCTTCCAAAGCATCACTTAATGCCTGCATGCTGGCAGTTTCTCCATGCACCAAATAAACGTTTTTAAGAATGGCTTTATCCTGCTGCTTAACAATGTTCATTAAATCATCGTGATCGCCGTGCGCGCTTAACACATCTGTTTGTTTGATGGTAGCATAAACAGCAAGGTCGCGGTCTTTAATATGTACAATAGAGTCACCGCGCAATAACCGATGTCCCAAAGTTCCTTTCGCACAGTAGCCTATAAAAAGGATGGTACAATAGTAGTTCTGGATATTATAAAACAAATGATCCTGTATGCGCCCGCCTTCCAGCATTCCGGCTGACGAAATGATAATACACGGCTCATAATAATTGGATATCTGGCGGCTGTCTTTCAAGGTTTCAACATAAGTTAGGTTGTCAAACTCAAATTCGTCGCCCTGGTTCTTATAAAACTCCTGCGCTTCTTTGTTAACCAGGTCATGATATTTTCTGAATATCCCGGTAGCCATTGATGCCATCGGGCTGTCAACAAAAACCTTTACCGGCGGCAACAAACCGCTGCTGAATATTTTATTTAATGAATAAACTAACGACTGTGTGCGTCCAATGCTAAATGCTGGTATAATTAAACGTCCCTGTTCCTGTACACAACATTTGTCAATTACTTCAAGTAAAGCTTGCTCAACGGTTTTGTCTTTGGTGTGATTCCGGCCGCCATAAGTTGATTCAGACACCAGGTAATCCACCGGGGGTAAAGGTTGTGGATCATCCAGTACCGGGTAGTTTTTACGACCTATATCACCGGTAAAAGCAATGCTCTTTTCTTCGCCACCATCATTTATTTTAAATACGGCTGCTCCGGCGCCGAGTAAGTGTCCTACAGGGATAAACGTCAATTCAATATCCCCGGTGATACGAAACGGACGGTTAAATCCAATGGTCACAAACCTGTCCATCGTATCCATTACATGTTTTTGCAGATATAAGGGTTGTGCGCCTGAATTAAATTTACCACGGCCATGTTTGCGCCATTTATGGGCCTTATGCATGAATATATTTACTGAATCAAGCAGTAAAAGTTCAGTCAGATCAGCGGTAGGTGGAGTACTCAATATCTGCCCGTTAAATCCCAGCCGGACAAGGGTCGGCAGGTTTCCCGAATGATCTATATGCGCATGGGTTAACACAACTACATCAATGTCGCTAGGATCAAAAGCAAAATCTTCATTTGATTGGATACTGCGATCCTTTTCATAATCAAGCCCACAGTCTATTAAAATTTTATATTGGCCCACCTCCAGCAAATGCATGCTTCCGGTTACCTGTCGGGCAGCCCCGTGTATAGTTAATTTCATTATTTAGTTAATAGACTATAGTCCATAGACCATAGTCCTTATTTGTATGTAATTTGTATATTATTTACGATGGTCTATCGGCCGTCAACCGCCCCTAATTTAACGTTTCGCAGCGTATTTACTTCTTAATAGTAAGAAAATTAACAAAATCAATAGAACCAGTAAGATTACCAGGGCGCTAACTAATTTGGTGTGGTTTCTTTCAGCCTCGTCCAGTTGTTTTTGCAACTGCTCATTTTTGGCACGCATGCGGTTTATGGTGTTCATAAAACCAATGTTATAGGTTTCAGTTTCTTTTGCGCGGGCCGCGGTTTCTGCCGATTTATCCAGCGCTTGCTTTTGCTGAAAAGTGTTCATGCCTAACAACACTTTTATTTGCTCGTAAAGATCATTGTCGGTTTTAACAATATCCATCAGGATATCATTGGAGTTCCTGATGTCCTTTTTGGTTTGCAGGCCGAAAATACCGGTATGCTCTTTTAAGCTTTGATCGTATTGTCCAAATTTTTGACTGCGTTGCTCCAGCATCATATTGATCTTTTGACGTTGAAGCTGGTAAGCTACCGAATCAGGGTTTTGTTGTGCGTAGGCGGTTGCTAACAGTAAAAAAGTTAATAGGGTAACGAATGTTTTTTTCATAGTACGCATTAGGATATCACTCAAACTCAATGATCACACTGTCACCAAGGTTCAATCCTAATAACCCGCTTGCGTTGCCTTTGTTTATAGCAATTTCTAAATGATCGCTTATTCCAAATAAACATAGCTTCTCGCCTTCAGGTACTTCATTATAATGCCAGCTTAAATTGTTTATCGTTTCGTTACGTTTAAAATATAAAGTAAAGCGCCGCCCTTGCTGTACGCTGTTAAAAATGTCTTTGGTAATGTTAGTTATAACGTTTTGGAAAGAGTCGATATAGATCACCGCACCTTTTAGCAGGTTTTTTTCGATAACCGGTTGCAGGTTCATCTTTTTTTCAACACCGTTAACAGGTATACCAATTTCATTAATACTTCCGCCGCTTGCTAAATGACAAGCCGCTTTAACAAAAATATCTGCCAGGGGAAAGTGCAGGAACTTCAGATCCTGCATAATGTTGATCTCAACTATTTCTTCGGGCTCTTTATCAAACATCAACGAGAATATGCCATTGTCTGAACCAACAAAGTAATGATTTTTATAACGTATGGCCAGGTATTTGGTGTCCCCGCTATAAACCGTATCAATGCCGATGAGGTGGACGGTATTATCAGGAAAATAATAAAAGCTGTTTTTTAAAATAAAGGCAGCCTGTTGTACATCAAACACCGCAACACTGTTGGTAATGTCAACAATATTTACCGATGGAAGCAATTTCAGGATGCTGCCTTTGAGGGCAGCTTGGTAAATATCCTTATCGCCCAGATCAGTAGTTAAAGTTATTATTGCCATTAATTTTTCAAATATTTATTGCTAATCTTGTAGTAGGAATTTGATGCTGCAAATATTCAATTTTAATTCATAAAAATTCGGAACAAATTAATCATTTACTATTGAACGAACTTAAGTTATCAATTGAAAATATAAACCCCGCTGTTTTATGGGGACCGAACAATGATCATTTCGAGATCATAAAAAAGCAATATCCAAAGCTTAAAATAGTTGCGCGTGGTAACGAGGTTAAAGTTTTAGGCGATGAGCATGAACTGGCTATTTTTGAAGAAAAATTTAACCATCTTTTGCAGCACGTTGAGAAATTTGAAAACCTGAATATTACCGATCTGGAACGGGTTTTAGGCTCAAAATCATCTGGTTCAGCTAATGGCTCGCCGGAACCGGTTGGCGATAAATTTGCCAGTGGCGAGGTTATTGTATTTGGCCCCAATGGGGTTATGGTTAAGGCGCGCACCGCCAACCAGCGCAAAATGGTTGACAGTATTAACCAGAGCGATATACTTTTTGCTATTGGCCCTGCCGGTACCGGTAAAACCTATACCGCAGTTGCGCTGGCGGTGAGGGCATTGAAAAATAAAGAGATCAAACGGATAATTTTAACCCGTCCGGCAGTTGAAGCAGGGGAGAACCTGGGCTTTTTACCGGGCGACCTGAAAGAAAAAATAGATCCGTATCTGCGCCCTTTATATGACGCATTGGATGATATGATACCTGCGGAAAAATTGAAGTTTTACCTCGAGAACCGCACCATAGAAATTGCACCGCTTGCCTTTATGCGCGGACGGACACTGGATAATTGCTTTGTAATATTGGATGAGGCACAAAATGCTACCGATATGCAATTAAAAATGTTTTTAACCCGTATGGGCCCATCGGCTAAATTCATCGTAACCGGTGACGTTACTCAGATAGATTTGCCAAAGAAACAGCAATCCGGTCTGTTTACTGCATTGCGTATCTTAACGGACATCAAAGGCATCGAAATAGTTTACCTGAGCGGAGAAGATGTAGTAAGGCATAAATTGGTAAGGAAGATATTAGCAGCTTACGGGGATATACAATAGATATGAGATGTTAGATATGAGATATGAGATAAAAGACCGACAAGGTCTCATATCTCATATCTCATATCTCAAATCTAAAAACACAATGAACTCAATAAAAGAAACACATTTTAATTTCCCCGGACAAACCGGGTTTTATAAGGGCAAGGTTAGGGACGTTTACACTATAAACAATAAATATCTGGCTATGGTAGTAAGCGACCGTATATCGGCTTTTGATGTGGTATTGCCCGAAGCTATTCCGTATAAAGGGCAGGTGTTGAACCAGATAGCCGCCAAATTTTTACAGGCCACATCGGATATTGTACCTAACTGGGTAGTAACCGTTCCTGACCCAAGCGTTACCATAGGCCGTATTTGCGAACCCTTTAAGGTGGAAATGGTAATCCGCGGGTATTTAGCCGGCCATGCTGCACGCGAATATAGCGCAGGTAAGCGCCAGGTTTGCGGTGTGAGCTTACCCGAAGGGTTAAAAGAAAATGATAAACTGCCCGAACCAATTATTACCCCCACCACAAAAGCGGCCGTAGGCCACGACGAGGATATTTCGTGCGAAGAGATACTGAAACAAAACATCGTTTCTGCCGAAGACTATGTACAACTGGAAAAGTATACCCGTGCCTTATTTCAACGCGGAACGGAAATAGCAGCCAAACAAGGGCTTATTTTGGTAGATACCAAGTATGAATTTGGCAAAGCCGATGGTAAGATCTACCTAATTGACGAAATACATACACCCGATTCCTCAAGATACTTTTACAGCGATGGCTATGCGGAACGCCAGCAAAAAAATGAGCCGCAAAAGCAATTGTCAAAAGAGTTTGTGCGTAAATGGCTGATTGAAAATGGCTTCCAGGGAAAAGACGGACAAGTGGTGCCCGAAATGACACCGACTATTGTACAATCCATCTCTGAAAGGTACATTGAGCTTTATGAGCAAATTACCGGCGAAACATTTGTAAAAGAAGAGAACAAAAATGTATTGGATCGCGTAGAAAAGTCAATTACAAACGCATTAGCCGTATTGTAATTTTATTTGTAAATAAAATTATATCTTAGCACTTTAATTTACATACTCCAATGAAGTTCGCCATAGATAAACACGAGAAATATATTTTGTTGAAGCTCAATGAATCAAAGTTGAATTCATTGATCACTCCGCAATTGAAATCTGAACTGATATTGATCAATACAGAGGGCCAAAGGAATATAATCCTTGATCTTTCACAGGTAAAATTTGCAGATTCTTCAGGCTTAAGTAGTTTATTGGTAGGACATCGGTTATGTAAAAATGCTACCGGCTCGTTTATCCTCACCGGCTTGAATGATGCAGTTTCGCGCTTGATCACTATTTCTCAATTGGATAATGTGCTTACTGTTGTTCCATCTTGCGAAGAAGCTATCGACCTTATTTTTATGGAAGAGATTGAAAAAGAGTTGAAGAAGGAAGCAAGATAACACCCAAAATTGTTTACCCGGTATGAAATTCGAAGTAACCATACTTGGTAGCAGTTCTGCCACCCCAATTTATAACCGGAACCCCACTTCCCAGGCGCTAAATATTAACGAACGATTGTATTTGATTGATTGTGGCGAAGGCACACAACAACAAATGCTGCGCTTTGATGTTAAACCCAGCCGTATAGATCATATCTTCATCAGTCATTTACACGGTGATCATTATTTAGGTCTGGTTGGCTTACTGTCATCCATGCATTTAAATGGCCGCATAAAAACGCTGAATATCTTTTGTCCCGCACCTTTAAAAGAGATTATTGATCTCCAGTTAAAATACTCTGAAACCACGCTGCAATATCCTGTTGAATATAAATTTACTAACGCCACTAAGGCCGAAGTGGTTGTTGATAATGACGATGTTACTATCGAGACTATTCCCCTTGATCACCGCATTGCCACCACCGGGTTTTTATTCAGGGAAAAGAAAAGACAACGGAAACTGATAAAAGAAAAACTTGAAGAAATAGGCATACCTGTTCAATACTTTACTGCGTTAAAAAAAGGCAAAGACTATACGGCCCCCGACGGCACAATTTATAAAAATGATACGCTTACGATAGACTCCGAGCAACCGAAAACCTATTGTTACTGCTCTGATACCTTGTATAATGAAATGTATTTTAAACAAATCAGCAATTCAACACTGTTATATCACGAAGCTACCTTTTTAAATGATATGCTGGACAGGGCCGGCGAGACACATCATACCACAGCATTGCAGGCAGCAGAAATCGCCATTAAAACAAATGCAAAAAGACTATTGATTGGCCACTTCTCAGCGCGCTATAAAAAACTGGATGAACTGTTAGAAGAAGCACAAAGCCTGTTCCCCGCAACTGAACTGGCTATTGAAGGAAAGACGTTTGTTATTGAGTAGTATTTAGATTTGACAACTTTTAAAAAGTTGTCAAATCTTTCATCATTCATACCTCAACGCCTCAATCGGATCTAACCTTGATGCCTTTTGAGCCGGATAATAACCAAAGAAAATACCCGTAAGTGCACACACCACAAAGGATAATAACACTGATCCTTCTGAAATAATAGTTGGCCAGGAAAGAATAAGCGTTACCAATCTACACGATACTATACCTAATAGCACCCCAATAACGCCGCCGGTTATGCTGATTAAAATGGCTTCCATTAAAAACTGGAGTAGTATATCGTTTCCCCGTGCGCCAATAGCCATGCGGAGCCCAATTTCACGCGTACGTTCTGTAACCGATACATACATGATATTCATAATGCCAATACCACCAATAACCAGTGAAATGCCGGCTATAACCGTCAATAACACCGTTAACAAGCCACTGGTTGAGCTTAGCGTATTAATTAATTCTTCCTGTGTACGCACCTGGAAATCGTTATCTTCATTTGATCTTAACCGGTGCGAATCCCTCAGTATCTGGGTAATTTCTGTTACAGCCGCGTCAGTTACTCCCTCATTTATAGCCGAGGCATAAATATTCGAATAATAAATGGTTGCCAATATCCTTTTTTGTACAGTAGTGTAGGGGGCAATTAAAATATCGTCCTGATCCTGGCCGAAAGCATTTTGCCCCTTTGGGTTTAAAATGCCGATTATCTTAAACGGAATATTGTCAAACCGGATAACCTTCCCAATCGGATTCTGGTTAGGAAATAAATTATCAATCACGGTTTGACCAATGAGGCATACCTTGGCCGAAGTTTGTACGTCGTCATCAGTAAATGGGATACCATCCTTTAGCGTGAGTTTACGGATATCCAAATACTCGGGGCTTACGCCCGACATCGAAGTCGGCCAGTTTAATGCACCATTAATAGCCTGCCCGCGCGAGGTTACGGATGGCGAAAACTCATTAACATACTGTGCTTGCCTTTTTAAAGCAACAATATCCTTATCCGTCAAGGTTTGAAAGCTTGAACCGGCAATTTTTACACCACCGTTAAGGTTGCTGGCCGGCGATACGGTGATCATGTTTGAACCCATATTGGACAGTGAGGCCTGTATGCTTTGCTTTGAACCCTGCCCGATGGCTACCATGGCTATCACAGATGCAACCCCCATAATTATACCGAGCATAGTTAAAAATGCCCGCAACTTATTGCGTTGCAACGCCCTTAATGCTATGATGACGAGGTTATATGCGTTCATTTATTCACTTCTTAAATAATCATCACTAACCGGCAATGCGGCCAGCATTTCCTTCGCCGATTTTACATTGGCATTAGGCGTGTCTTTTTGAATAATACCATCACGCAATAAAATGGTGCGGCTGCTAAAACCGGCAATATCCGGCTCGTGTGTTACAAATACAATGGTTTTTCCCTGCTTGGTATTCAGGTCTTGCATCAGGGCCATAATTTCATAAGAAGTCCGGCTGTCAAGGTTACCGGTGGCTTCATCTGCCAATATCATTACCGGCTCATTTACCAATGCCCTTGCAATAGCCACCCGCTGCTGCTGGCCGCCTGATAATTGGCTGGGTGTATGATCGAACCTGTCGGCCAGTTTAACAGCTTCCAGTGCATGAATGGCTCTTTCCCGCCGCTCGGCCGAATTGATGGTTTTATTGTATAATAACGGAAGTTCAACATTTTCTAATGCGGAAGTTCGGGGAAGTAAATTATAGGCTTGGAAAACAAAGCCTATTTTATGGTTGCGCAAAGTTGCCAGTTCATCACGACTCAATTTTTTAACATCAACGCCATCCAGTAAATAGTCGCCGATACTTGGTTTGTCCAAACACCCTAAAATATTTAAAAGCGTTGTTTTACCCGAGCCACTGCTGCCCATAATGGTTACAAATTCGCCGGTTTGTACTTCAAAAGAAATTCCTTTAAGTGCACGCACGGTTTCGCTGCCCATTATAAACTCCCGTTTTAACTCGCGTATCTCTAATATCTTTTTGCTCATTTGGTGCGGCCTCCTCCGCCGCCACCGCCGCCTCGTTTTGGCAGGAACGGACTGGCACCCGGTGCAGCCGCGGCTGCTGTCGCAACGCCTGCAGAAACACCGGTTACCACTAAATCATTTGCGGTCAATCCGCCCAATACTTCAACGTGCTGGTCGTCATTTATACCTATCTCAATTCTTTTTTGAGTAAGCGTTTTTCCGCTAAGTAACCATACGAATGCTTTTTGCTTTGCTACGCCCGTACTATCTTTACGACTTTTAACATTATGCGGTACATTACCGCCCGCCACAGTTGTTTTTTTATGGCCACCCTTGTGGGGTACTGCGCCCTGTATAGTATAATCTTTCATCATGGACGAATCGGGTGTAAAGGTTAATGCCTTGGCGGGTATGAGCATTGCATTATTTACTTCTTTTGTATAAATAATGATATTGGCTGTCATCCCGGGTTTTAGCTTCATATCATCATTAGGTGCGTCAATTATAGTGGTATAGGTAACTACGTTGGCAGATACGCTGGGGTGTAGCCTGATATCTTCCACCGTACCGCCAAACTGGTCATTAATAAAAGCATCAACGGTAAATGTGGCCCGGTTGCCTTTGTTAACATCGCCTATATCCGCTTCGTCCACATTGGCTTGTACCTGCATTTTTGTAATATCCTTGGCTATTATAAACAGGGTAGGCGTACTAAAAGATGCGGCTACGGTTTGCCCAACACTTATGTTGCGGTTAAGAACAACCCCGTCAATTGGCGAGTAGATATCGGCATAAGATAGATTTTTTGTAGACGACCTTACATTTGCCTGGGCAGATGCTACTTCAGCCTCGGCAGATTTATAACCATATAAAGCACTGTCATAATCGGCTTTGCTTATCGCGTCAGTTTTAAATAGCAGGCTTTGCCGGTTATAATTATTTTTTTGAAGGTTCATCTGGCTGATGGCATTTTGTAAAGCGCCTTTGTTCTGATCTAAAGTAGCTTGCAGTAATGATTTGTCCAGCTCGGCGATCAACTGTCCTTTTTTAACTTTTGTATTAAAATCAACATATAAATATTTCAAGATGCCCGATACCTGCGTACCCACCGCAACCGTATCAACCGGTTCAATTCTACCTGTGGCTGTTACACTGGTGGCTATATATCCACGGGTCGGTTTTTCAGATTCCAGCACAATAGGCTTTTCTGTTTTCCTGATAAAAAAGAACCATATCAGGAATAGGACAAGCGCCACACCCAGTATAATTCCTATTTTTTTGTAATTCGCTTTCATGATAGCCGGTTATTATAGTTTAATGGGGATGCCCCTGTAAAAATCATATATTTTGGAAGTGAGCAGGGCATTATACTTTGCCTGTACATATTGCTGTTGCGCTTGTATAAACAGGTTTTTCTGTTGCAAAAAATCAACAATATTTGCTACGCCAACTTTTAACTGTTCATTTACAATGCGGTAGCCCTCCTGGTTATATTTATAGCCTTCCAGCGCGGCATCATACTGGCTTTGCGCATTTAGTACGCTGATGTACGCTCTTTCAACCGTTTGCGATAATACCAGTTTGGTGTTCCTGAAAGTAAGCTGGGCCTGGTCAACTTCAATTTTTGCTTCTTCTACCTGGGTTTTTACCACTCGTTTGGTGAAAATGGGTACGGTTAAATTAAGTCCTAATTGCTGGGTGAAATTATTGTTGAACTGGTTGTAAAAGGTGCCGTTACCCGTAGTATAGCCCGTTGCAAGCGTGCCGCCGGCGGTTAAACTTGGTTTGTAGCCGGCTCTTGCTTTTAATACATCATATTGCGCTATTTGCACGCCTATCTGACCGTTTTTTATTTCAGGACGATTTTGTAACGCTGTTTGTTCAACCTCGTGGAACGCAGCCACGGGTTGTTTGGCTATAACCGTATCTGGTTTCACAATATCAAAATGTGCGTCACTTGGCAGTATTAATAGTTGCTTAAGCGTTAGCAGGTCCTGCCGCTCCTGGTTTTGAGCGGTTATCAGGGTGTATTTATCTGTAGATTGTTGTGCCTGTAGCTGTATGAGGTCTTTACGCGCAATACTGCCCACGTCATATTTCTGTTGCGCCTGTTTTACCTGGGCAGTCGAAACGGTTACCAGGTCCTGGTCATAGATGATGGTTTCTTTATCTAATAAAATAGCCAGGTATGCCTGCGTTACCTGTAACGTGACATCATTTTCCTGCTGAATGATATTGAGGTTGGCCGACTGAATAGCCAGGTTTTTTTGTGAAATGTTATTGTTGATCAGGTTGCCATTGTATAAAGTCACATTCGAATTTAATCCGTAATTGCCCGAGGCGTAAAAACCGGAGGATCCTGTTCCGTTTAAACCGCGTGAATTAGCGTGTCCAAAATCTTGCGAGGCGGTGCCGGTCAGGTCGGGCAATTTGGCGGCTCTGGCCAAAAGAGCTTCCTGCTGACTTGTTTTTTGAGTTAGCCGCAAACTGTTGATCTGTATATTATTATCCTTGGCATAACCAATACATTTGGTGAGGTCCCATATAACAGATTTGCCGATTAGGGTGCTATCCTGGGCTTGTGATTTGTTAAAGGCTACCAGTAGTAATAAGAATGGTATTATATATTTTATTTTTAATAGCATAATCAAACAATCATATCGGCTTAAAAATTAAGTGTATCTTAAAATATTAAACAGGTAATAATATTTAAGGTCAAATTGTTTGACTTACTGCAATTTAGAGTTATAATAATTTAATTACCGGTATATAATACTGTAGTGTAGCTGGATATTGTGTTGATAAATAATGTTTATATTTAATCAGGTAAGCAATAAAAATGGAAATACCGGAAGAAGAGAAAGATAACAGGTTATTTATACCCAGGGAAAATGGCTCGGGCTGGAATTTAGGTTTTAATAATAACTATAGCTACTGGATTTTGGCTTTGATTTTAGCATTACCGTTTGCTGTTATTATACTAATAATGTGGTTAAAGTAACATTAAAAACGATATCCAACTCCAAATTTATAACCATCATCAAATAAATTGAAGTTTGACTGTGTGGTTTTAAATGGTATAGCGGCATGTTCCTGTAAGTAAGGGTTAAAAAAAACAGTGAAATGGCCAAAACTGTATTTACCCCCAAATCCTAATTCATATCCAATACCGGATTGGCTGCTGCTTAGTGTATTGCTTTGTTTGTTGGTCTCAAAATCAACCATTAAACCACCATCAATAAACAGGTATTTAAAAAAAGTATACTTTAATAAAACCGGAACCGAGATCAATTTATACTCGACGTTTTGATAGATGATCATTCCCGGCTGTATTGAGCTTAATACCGCTTTATCATCAGCTAAAATCAATCCTGTTTGTAAAGAAAGTGAATTGCTAAGATCAAGAGAGTAGGTTATACCGTAATTGGTTCCGCCTTTGCCGGTATAGCCAAAATCACCTATAGACCCATGGATATCAACTGCATTTGATGTGGTTCCATATTGTACGGATATATCATTTTTTGATTGCGCATAGGCATTAACGCCTGATAAGATGAGTGCTAAGAGCGTAAGTTTAAGCTTCATAGAGTTAGGTCAAGTCAAATATATTAATTCCGCCGATGAACAAAGTCATTTTTGATTATACGGCAGAAAAGTTATATACGCTACTCCAGGCTGCATTTTATCAAAATTGGTCGATAATAAAAAAGGCCCTCATCAGCGATGAAAGCCTTTAAAAGATTTGACAACTTTTAAAAGTTGTCAAATCTGATAACAGCTATTAAACCATTTTACTATCAACCAATACCTGGTTCATTGCACGCACAGCATCGGCACTTTTGTTAAAGGCTGCCTGCTCATCTGCGGTTAATTTGAAGTCTAATATTTTCTCAACGCCGTTTTTGCCGATGACAACCGGAACTACTAAAGAGATGTCCTTTTGTCCGTACTCACCTTCTAAATAAACACCTGACGAGATTAATCTTTTCTCGTCGCGTACAATACTTTCAACCATTGATAATACGCCTGCGCCCGGTGCATACCATGCAGATGTACCAATAAGTCGGGTTAAAGTTGCGCCGCCTACCATCGTATCGGCAACTATTTTATCTTGTTGTTCCTTGCTTAAAAATTGGGTTACCGGTATACTGTTCCAGGTAGCATGATTAATCAACGGGATCATAGTAGTATCACCGTGACCGCCAATAACCACCGCGTTCAGATCAGCAGGCGAGCAGCCCAGTTCCTGGCTCAGGTAATATTTAAATCTTGATGAATCCAGCGCACCACCCATACCCAAAATTCGGTTTTTAGGTAGGCCCGAAGTTTTCATGGTCAGATAATTCATCGTATCCATTGGGTTAGATACCACGATGATAATGGTATTTGGAGAGTATTTTAAAATACTTTCGGTAACACTTTTTACAATGTTTGCGTTAGTACCTATCAACTCTTCGCGGGTCATACCCGGTTTGCGGGGTAGGCCGGAGGTGATAACTACAACTTCAGAGTTGCCGGTAGCGGCATAGTCGTTAGTAACACCTTTAATTTTGGTATCAAAGCCTAACAGGGCCGAGGTTTGCATCATATCAATTGCCTTGCCTTCGGCAAAGCCTTCGCGGATGTCTAATAAAATAAGTTCTTCGGCTAATTCTTTCCTGGCGATGTTATCTGCACAGGTAGCGCCTACAGCCCCGGCACCAACTACTGTTATTTTCATGGTCTTTTGATTTTATAAAAGCTATATAAATTGCCCGCAATTTTAAGAAAAATTTATAAAATAAGCGGTGTGTGTTTGAAATGTTGCAAGCAGGTAACATTTAAAGTAACTACTTCGGCATTCAATGTCATAGAAAGAATTTTGTCAAAATTTAGCTCTGTTTTTTGTGATTTATACGGGTAAATACTATTAATTTCAAAAAATGATAATTATCGACCGTTTTTTTATTTCATTTTTGAAATTAATACATAAAATATCCATGAATTTTATGAAATAGGCAGATGCGCTGCCTTTTTTAGTAAATAAAAAATCATTTTTGTTATATTTTTAATTTTTTAACGTTTTTTATGATAAAATTTGTAAAAAAAAGAAATAATAATATAAATTTGCTCTTATTATATTAATTAACTTGTAAATAATTATTATTCGCACCCAACTTTATTAAATAATTAAAAAATGGCAGCAAAACTCGAATACATCTGGCTTGATGGTTACAAACCAACACAAAGCTTACGTAGCAAAACCAAAATTGAAAAAGATTTTAGCGGTAAATTAGAAGATTGCCCGCTTTGGAGCTTTGACGGTTCATCAACTGAGCAGGCACCAGGTGGTTCATCTGATTGCGTTTTAAAACCTGTTTTTATTTGCCCTGACCCGCAAAGAAAAAATGGCTACTTAGTAATGTGCGAAGTATTAGATTCAAAAGGAAAAGCGCATGAGTCAAACGGCCGTGCATTGATCCAGGATGATGATAATGATTTTTGGTTCGGTTTTGAGCAGGAGTATTTCTTGTGGGATCCGGAAACAAATAAACCGCTGGGTTTCCCGGCAGGTGGCTACCCAGCTCCACAGGGCCCTTATTACTGCTCTGTAGGTGCTAATAATGCATTCGGAAGAGATATTGTTGAAGAACACTTAGATGTATGTTTAGAAGCAGGCTTAAACGTTGAAGGTATCAACGCCGAAGTTGCTGCCGGACAATGGGAGTTCCAGATCTTTGCAAAAGGTGCTAAAGAAGCCGGCGACCAAATTTGGGTTGCCCGTTATTTATTGGAAAGAATTGGCGAAAGCTACGGCGTGTCAATTAACTGGCATTGTAAACCATTAGGTACGTTAGACTGGAATGGTTCAGGCATGCATGCTAACTTCTCAAATACCACTTTAAGAACAGCGGCAAGCAAAGCTAAATTTGAGGCTATCTGCGAAGCATTCCGCCCTGCGGTTGCTGAGTGCGTAGCTGTTTATGGTGCTGATAATGAATTACGTTTAACAGGTAAACACGAAACAGCTTCAATAAACGATTTCAGCTATGGTGTGTCTGATCGTGGTGCTTCTATCCGCATCCCGTTATATACAGTTGATCATAACTGGAGTGGTTATTTAGAAGATCGTCGTCCAAATTCGGCAGCCGATCCATACAAAGTTGCTGCAGTTATTATTAAAACTGTAAAGTCAGCTAAAGTATAACATTAACTAATTTCATTATAAACGTTCCTCCCGGCTTTGGTCGGGAGGATTTTTTTTGCCCTTTTGATGACTTAAGTAATCACCCGAAGTAATTAGATGAAGACCCATTAAAGGCAAATTATATAAATAGACCCAGCATTTAAGCGGGACATTATCCGTTTCGGCCGATATCAATTTCCGGATAAATAAGTTGGGTTTGGGTTGTTTTGAGCCATAACCCTCATAAATATCCAGGTTATTTAACACCACCGGATCGTTCAGGAGTACAATGTTGCCATATACATACGAACCTGATTTATCCAATACAGCGCCGGGGTATTCGCCAATATCATATAATCGTCCTTTAAACTTCCCCTTGGAGTGCACCGTTGAGTTTTTTTGCAGATATAAAGCAAATTCGTTACCCGATTGCAATAATGTGCCGTAAATAAACAGGTATTGATTTGACATGGTTAAAGATAATTAATTCCATTCACCCGTTGTCGGTGTCCTACCGACAACTAAACAGATTGCCTGTGAGGACACAGGCAATGGGGGAGGTTCTCACTTGTTGCGGGTGCCCTTTGTCGGTGTCCTCACCGACAACTACCGGAAATAGATTGCCTGCGAGCATATAGGTATAGTTATATAATCTTTTTAAACATATCTTCTGTTTATGTATTAACTTGCTTAATATTGACCGATTTTTGTATTTCGAGACTATGAACGAGCATCAAATTACTGCCTACCTGCAGGAAAATAATATACAAAAGATAAAATTTGCCTTTGCCGATATCGACGGAATTTTACGCGGAAAGGTAATTCATCATAAAAAATTTACAGACGGTCTGCAAAATGGTTACGGCTTTTGTGATGTGGTTTTCGGCTGGGATAGCAGCGACATGCTTTATGATAAAGTAGACGTCACTGGTTGGCATACCGGCTATCCTGATAAGCCCTGCCGCATCGATCTGTCTACATTCCGTACTGTTCCATGGCAGGAAAATATTCCATTTTTTTTAGCTGATTTTAGTAGCACAGATGGAAATGACTTGCCAGCCTGTCCGCGTAGTTTATTAAAACGTATTGCCAAGCAATGCGAAGCGATGGGCTACCATCCCGAATTTGCACAGGAGTTTGAATGGTTCAATTTCAAAGAAACCCCGCAGAGTTTACAAGACAAGGAATTTACCAAACTAACCCCGCTAACGCCGGGCATGTTTGGCTATTCTATTTTGCGAACATCCGAAAACAGTGAATTTTATTACGACCTGTTTAACTTGCTGATGGAGTTTAATATTCCGCTGGAAGGCTTGCATACCGAAACCGGTCCGGGTGTATACGAGGCAGCTATACTTCATTCACATGTGATGGAGGCGGCTGATAGGGCGGTACTATTAAAAACGGCAGTTAAAGAAATAGCTTATAAACATGGTATTGTAGCATCGTTTATGGCTAAATGGAACCAGGATTTACCGGGCTGTGGCGGCCACGTTCATCAAAGCTTATGGAACAAAGATCAATCAGAAAATTTGTTTTACAGCGAGAGCGATCCCAATAAAATGAGCGAACTGCATAAGCAATATTTGGCGGGGCAACTGTATTGCCTGCCGCACATTTTACCTATGTTTGCGCCAACCATAAACAGTTATAAACGCCTGGTTGAAGGCGCATGGGCGCCAACCACCCTAACCTGGGCCGTTGAAAATAGGACTACCGCATTCCGGGTTTTAAATTCATCCAAAGCGTACACCCGGTTAGAAACCCGCATACCCGGCGCCGATACCAATCCATATTTGGCTATGTCGGCAGCATTAGCCTCTGGTCTTTATGGGATAAAAAATAAACTAAAATTGGAGACACCTGCGACGATAGGCAACGGCTACCAGGATTCAAAAAATGGCAGTATCGCGCCGAACCTGCATGACGCAACAATTGCTATGAAAAATTCAAGGGTAGCTAAAGAATTATTTGGTGAGGGTTTTGTAGACCATTTTACACAAACCCGTTTATGGGAATGTAAGCAATTTGCCAAAAGCGTTACTGATTGGGAGTTGAAAAGGTATTTCGAGATCATCTAAAAATTAATTGTGAGTAAGAAAATTATAGGTATTTCGGTTCCAAAAGAGCCGCAATTAGAAGTTAGAACCACCATCATAAAAAAAGCATGGGAAGGTTATGATGCCTCCAAGCAAATAAAAAGTATTGAAGACATAAGTGCCATGGTTTCAACCAACCGGGTGTTTAAAGTAACGTTTGACGATGGTGATATTGTTATTGCCAAGCTATCCTACTTCGGCAAATACGAGTATTTTAAAGAAGATCATCGCATTATTCATAGCTTATCCAATAATCTGCTGTATCCTTTTGAAAATCTTTTATCAAAATCGCTGTTAAAAAATAACCGGGTTTATACCTATCGTTATAAGCAGGATAAAACAGATGCCTGGGTAGTTTTTTATAATCCCACCCGCATATTTGAGCGAATGCCCCGCCGGTTGGATGAGCACCACATCCGTAAGCTGGGACAGCAAATAGGTAAGTTTCATAAAGCATGCGCACGCGCAAAAAACGTACTGCCCAAATCTTCAAAAACCTTGCGTACCGATATTTACGCGCTTCAACAGCAACTGGAGATTAACGAAAAGCAGTTTGGTACCGCCATGCAGGCCGATTTTTTAAAATACCATTGCGACTTATTTCTTAAAAATCGTTCAAAATACAATGTTCAGTCGTTCGAGATTATCCCTGTATTTATAGACTGGAACATAGGTAATTTCTCTGTTTATCCCAATTTGGAACTGTACTCGCGCTGGGATTATGATTGGTTCAGGATGAGTTACCGGATACTGGATTTTTATTTCCTGAGCCGGGTGGTATCGGATGCAGGAGATAAAACCGTGTTTAGCTACCTGATCGATCCGATGATGGAAGACAGGTTCATTATTTTTTTAGAAGAATACCACAAGATTTATCCGTTAACCGCTAACGAAATTCGCTTCCTCAAAGAAGTATATCGCTTTTTTATACTAAATTACGTTATCCGGAATGGTAAATATTTTTTTGCCCCGCAATACGCCAAAAAATTACAGGCCGAAGCATACGAAATCTATTTGCCTTCTGTCGACAGGGATTTTAATCCCGAAAAAATAATAGAAGCGCTGAAGTTAAGTTAGCAGTTGCCGATAATAGCCAAATCAATAATTCACAAAATGAAAATTAAAAATTCAATAATTCACTAAATCAATAATTCATCCTTTGTCTATGCTTCGCATCGAAAATTTTAAGTCAATAATTGATCAGTATAACATTATATTTTTCGATGCGTTTGGTGTAATTAAAACTTACCAGGGGCTTGTTCCGGGTATTGAAAATACGTTTGCTTATCTCGAACAGCAGCAAAAGGAATATTACATCGTTACTAATGATGCTTCCCGTAGTCCCACTCAATTAGCTGCATCTTATCATAAAATGGGGCTAACTGCTATAACTCCCGAACGTATTGTGTCGTCGGGTATGCTCACCAAGGAATACCTTGATTTGAAGGTCCGCGACGGGATAGTAGCTTATTTGGGTACCGAAAACTCAGCACATTATATTGAAAGCTCGGGCCTACAAACCTTACCGGTGAGTCAAATTAATGAAGGCAATATCGATAAGGTTAACGCACTGATATTTTTAGATGATGAAGGATTTGACTGGTGCGCCGATTTGAATAAAGCGGTTAATTTATTGCGTAAACGTACCATCCCCGTAATAGTAGCTAATACTGATCATGCCTATCCTGTTAGCGTAAATAATGTATCCATCGCCATAGGCGGATTGGCAACCATGATTGAAAAGATAGTGGGTAAAGAGTTTATCCGGTTTGGCAAGCCCGACTCGCAGATGTTTATGTTTGCTTACGACCTGATCAGAGAATACAGGCCCATCAGCAAAAAAGAGATCGTAATGGTAGGGGATACCCTGCATACAGATATACTGGGCGGCAATAAATTTGGTTTGGATACGGTATTGGTATTATCAGGTAACACACAGCCTACAGATGTAGACACCAGAATAACCGCTACCGGAATAGTACCCACCTATATTTGCGACTCGGCAGTAGTCGACCTTGGCGGGTTTAATTTTTAATTGTATTATTTACACTTTTTTTGCATTTTTGATCAACCACTTATAAAACTAAAATTATGCAATTATCAATTAAAAACTTGTCGGCGTTAATATTTCCGGCCTGTATCTTATCTTTGGCGGTTTACAGTCAAACGCCCCAAACAAATACAACTATGACGGATAAATCCACTCAAATATCATTACCTCCCTCATCCGGATTTGAAAGAACAATTGATGGCAAGCCAACCCATCTGTATGTGCTGAAAAACAAAAAAGGCATGGAAGTGGCAGTAACCAATTATGGCGGTCATTTAGTTAGTGCGCTGGTGCCTGATAAGGCTGGCAAATTGGTAAGCGTTGTATTGGGATTTGATAATATTGAAGGCTTTCAAAAATCAAAAAGCTCTTACTATGGTGGTACCATCGGTCGTTACGGTAACCGCATTGCCAAAGGTAAGTTTACGCTGAATGGTGTAGAATATCATTTAGCATTAAATAATGCGCCAAACAGTCTGCACGGTGGCAAAAAAGGATTTAACGATGTAGTTTGGGATGGTAAACAGATCGATGCGCAAACGGTAGAGCTAACCTACCTTTCAAAAGATATGGAAGAAGGCTATCCCGGTAATTTAACAGCAAAAGTTACGTATCATTTAACCAATGATAATGCTTTACAGATCAGCTACGAAGCTACTACCGATAAAACTACGGTAGTTAACTTAACCAATCACGCCTATTTTAATTTAAATGGCGAGGGTAGCGGCACCATACTAAATCACATTGTACAGATTGATGCCGATAATTTTACGCCGGTTGACAAAACCTTAATACCAACTGGAAAACTGGAACCGGTTAAAGGAACTCCTTTCGATTTTACTGCTCCAAAAACTATTGGTAAAGATATTAATGCGGATGATCAGCAAATAAAATATGGCCCGGGCATTGACCACAACTTTGCGCTGAATAAACATACTATAAAAACACCTGTAGCTAAAGTAATTGGCGATAAAACTGGTATTGAAATGGAGGTTTACACCGATGAGCCCGGCCTCCAATTTTACACAGGTAATTTTATGAGTGGTCAAAACACTATTCGTGGTGGTAAAAAAGATGACCACCGTACGGCTTTTGCTATGGAAACCCAGCACTTTCCGGATGCGCCAAATCAGCCTCAGTTTGCTTCAACAACGCTTAAACCCGGCCAGGTTTATAAAACACAAACTATTTATAAATTTACCGCAAAGTAAAGACAGTCAGACTTACGAAGTTTTTAAAACTTCGTAAGTCTTTCCTATGATTGGAGATGAAAAAGACAGTTTTTACAAATACGCCTTTTTATTATTTACTAAATAGTTATATAATAGCGTTACTGTTATATAATTTGTACGTAATAGCAACCGGAAATTTATACGGAATTATACCAATTACCATTCAAGCAGTAATGCTCTTTTTAATTTTTACAAGAAATGAATATGCAAGGATTGTTATGCTGATATGGGCTGTAGGTGTATTATTAATAGCAACCGTATTTCAAATTGTGGGCGATTTATTAGATACTGGGTTCGATGCTATTCAGTCATTTAGCTTCCTGTTTAATTTAATACAACTAATTGTTGCTATCATAATCGTAGATTATATTAGAAGAACAGTTTTTGTAAGAACACAAATTATATCCGAAAACGGAGATATTTTTCTTGAATAGAATTATTCAAAATTCACTACCCAGCTTTTCATAATCTCCTTCCGTATCAATATCTATTTCACCTAAAAGAAAAGGTATTGTTGCTACCTCATCAGCATACTTTAGCAATAGTTTTTTAGCGCCCTCATTACCGGTTAGCTGAAGTAACTCGTCAAAAAACGAGTGGTCAAATAATACAGGCGGTCCCTTTGTACCTATGTAAGCGCTGGCAATAATATTTTTGTTCGTAGCTGATTTTTTTTGGATAAGCTGGTTAATTATAGCTTCATCAGCAAAGGGCTGGTCGCAAAGCATTAAAACAGCTGATGTTACTCCTGGCATAGTTTTTTGCAGTTCAGCAATTCCACAACGGATAGATGAAGCCATGCCTTCCGCCCAATCCGGGTTATAAATTACCGGAACGGCCTGGCCGGCTAAAGTGTCCTGTATCATTTCGGCATTGGCACCCAATATAACCATCACAGTTTCTGCATTTGACGATAAGGCATTTTGGATAGTTCTTTGCAGTAGTGTTTGTCCCTGGAAAACCAGGTTTTGTTTAGGTTTACCTAACCTGCTTGATGAACCTGCGGCTAATATAATTACACCTGTCATTAATTAACAGAACTTAGTTTTACAGATGGATCTTCCTGTTGAATAATTTGTTCCGCATTGCGGTTATGGATCACTGCTTTTTCACGCAATGGTGCGCCATTCCTGTTTTTCAATACAGCTTGCATTTCTGCTAAAATAGATAGTGCTATTTCGTCCGCGTTTTCCGAGCCGATATCCAAACCGGCCGGGCCATAAATGCTTTTGAGTTGTGATGAGGTGATGGTTAATCCTTCATCTTTCAATTCATCCAGCATCCGCTCCAGTCGTTTTTTGGGCCCTAGTGCCGCAACATAAGTTAATTCGAGCGGCAACAGTTGTCTTAAAACCGTCCTATCATAATTGTAATTATGCGTCATTAATACAATTACGGTTCGGTTATCCAATATAAGCTGGTCTAATGCCTGCTCCGGTTTGGCGATAATTATCCTTTTCGCTAATGGAAAACGATTTGCGACCGCATAATTTGCCCGCCCATCAATCAAAGTAATGTACCATCCTAAAACATGAGCTAATTGCACTAACGGAATAGCATCATTACCCGCGCCAAAAATCAACAAAGAAACTGTAGGCTGAAGCAATTCAATAAAACAGGTAAACTGATCGCCGTATAAATAAGTTTTCGTTACTGAGTTGCCGTTTTTGAGTACATCTTTTGCGTCAGCCAGTAAAGCGTCCTGTATGGTCAAATCTGGAAATATCCCCCGCAGTTCTTCATTTTCTGTCAACAGTAAACAGGTGCCGGGTTGTGGCGCTTGTTTATCATTTAGCGAAAAAAGGGTAACCAATACCACCGGCTGCCTTTTACTCAAAAACAATTTAAATAGGTTGATTGGGTTGTCCTGCTTTTCGGTAAATATAGGCTCGATCAATATATGTATAATACCGTTGCATCCCAGCCCTACACCAAATTTAGCGTCATCATCATCGGTGGTATCATAAGTAACGAGCATGGGTTTGTTTTGCGCCATTACCAGCCTCGCCTTGCGTAAAGCATCGCCTTCCAGGCATCCGCCGCTTATGGCCCCGGTAAGCTGGCCGTCATCGGTTATCAGCATACGGGCCCCGGCACGACGATAAGACGAACCCTCTACATGTACTACGGTTGCCAGCGCGGTTTGCTTCCCGTCAAGGTTAGCCTTATCAAAAGCGGTTACAATGTCCTGTAATTCCTTCATGGTCGTTAATTAACAAATATAACCGATTGTTGTTATAAATAGCGAGCGAGCCCCACCTAAATCCTCCCCGGTAGGGAGGACTTTAATTAATCGGGTATTTAAATAATATAAAACAAATCAAAAGTCTCCCCAACCGGGGGAGATTTAGAGGGGGCTTAGAACAATCCATTTGTCTAAATTGTATATTTGATTATGATTGCTAATTCAATTAAACGCATACCGATAATTAAAGTAATTGCGGAAGAAAGCGAAGCTACGTCCGATACACTGGCTATTGAAGAACCTTTGGAGATCAGGCTGGAGTATGGCAGCCAAAATGAGCGGCAGGTAAGAAATATATCGGTTACCATGCGTACGCCCGGCAATGATACCGAGCTGGCGGCTGGCTTTTTATTTACAGAAGGGATCATTAAAGATTTAAAAGAAATCGTAACTATTAACCATTGCTTTATAGCTTGTGCCGAAAATAAAGAAAACGTGATACAGGTTAGCTTAAATGAAAATACGGTGCCGCATTTACAAAATACCGATCGGAATTTTTATACAACATCCAGCTGCGGCGTTTGCGGAAAAGGATCTATTAATGCTATCCGCACCGTAAGCACATTTGTTCAACAGGAAGATAGCAATACCATTAACGCCGGAACTTTATACCGTTTGCCTGATATACTGCGTCAACATCAAAAAGTTTTTGAAGATACGGGTGGATTGCATGCGTCTGCACTATTTTCCTCTTCGGGCGAATTGTTATTAGTTAGGGAAGATGTAGGCAGGCATAACGCATTGGATAAATTAATTGGCGCGGCTATTCAAAAGAAACTCTTGCCGCTAAATAAAAATGTTTTAATGCTAAGCGGACGGGCCAGTTTTGAGCTGGTTCAAAAAGCCGTTATGGCCGGAATCAATATAATAGCTGCAGTTGGCGCACCGTCAAGCCTGGCAGTACAACTGGCAGAAGAATTTAATATTACTTTAATTGGCTTTTTGCGTGGCCAACGGTTTAATATATATACCGCGGCACACCGCGTTTTAATACCTGATTATGAAATTACGCATTAAAAGCAATTCAATACGCTACCGCGTTACCCGTACAGATGTAGATCAGTTGCTAAAAGCAGGCTACTTAAAGGATGGGGTGAATTTTGGTGATGACGAATTGACTTATGTGCTGCAAAGCACCAGCGAAGAGCAATTAAGCGCCGACTTTAAAAACAACATTGTAACTTTATATATACCGACAAGTATGCTCACTGAACTGGCTAACACCGATAAAGTAGGCTTTGAACATACGGCAGGCGCTTTGCATTTATTAGTTGAAAAAGATTTTATGTGTTTGGATAATGTAGCTGAAGATCAAAGCGACAACTATCCAAACCCTTTAGCTACAAAAGATCATGAGCAGGACTAAAGAACAACCGGCAGCTGAGAACCCGGAAGAATTATTAGATTTAAAGGTAACCGAACCAAAAACCTGGGCTGCGGGTATCCCGGCGGTTGTGGCGGCCTTGAATGATGTTTTAGCCGAAGCCGGTGCTGTTCGCGGCATGGAAGCTTTGTTCAAAATGAATAAAAAGGAGGGCTTTGATTGTTCTGGCTGTGCATGGCCCGACCCAGACGATGACCGTTCGCCAATTGCAGAGTATTGTGAGAATGGTGCCAAAGCATTGGCCGAGGAAGCCACCACAAAAAAACTGACAGGCGAGTTCTTTGCTCAAAATTCAGTTGCCAACCTGGTTAAATTAAATGATTTTGAAATTGGAAAAAAGGGCCGCATCGCGCAGCCGGTTTACCTGCCTAAGGGTGGCACACATTACCAGCCCATAAGCTGGGATGATGCCTTTAAAAAAATAGCAGATCATTTGAATTGCTTAGCATCGCCTGATGAAGCTGCATTTTATACTTCGGGCCGCACCAGCAACGAGGCTTCATTTATGTATCAATTGTTTGTCAGGGAATACGGTACTAACAATATGCCCGATTGCTCAAATATGTGTCATGAATCAAGCGGTTCTGCTTTGAGCGATACTATTGGGATAGGTAAGGGCACGGTAAAATTGAATGATTTTTATGATACGGACGTCATCATCATTATGGGGCAAAACCCCGGGACAAATCATCCCCGCATGCTTACCGCCTTACAAAAAGCTAAAGAGAATGGCACAAAAATTATTGCCATCAACCCCTTGCATGAAGCCGGGTTAATGGGATTTAAAAACCCGCAAACTGTTAAAGGTATTTTAGGCATTACCACACAATTGGCCGACTTGTACCTGCAGGTAAAAATAAACGGCGATATGGCCCTGCTAAAAGCCATAGAGCGTATGCTGTATGAAGCAGAGTTAGAGAATCCGGGTAAAGTTTTCGATCATGAGTTTATCAAACATAATACCGTTGGCTATACCGGCTTTTTACATCATCTGCAGCAACACAGTATAGACGAATTAGCCAGTGCGGCGGGCGTACCAGTAAGACAGATAAAGGAAGCTGCCGATATGCTCAAATATAAAAGCCGCATTATTGTTTGCTGGGCCATGGGTATTACCCAACATAAAAACGGGGTTGCTACTATCCAGGAGATTCTGAACCTGGTTTTACTGAAGGGCAGCATTGGCAAAGCCGGCGCGGGTTTATGCCCGGTGCGCGGGCATAGTAATGTACAGGGCAACCGTACCATGCTCATTTTTGATAAACCAACACCGAAACAGTTGGATAAGCTAAAAGAGGTTTTCGGTTTTGAACCACCCCGAAATCATGGTTATGATGTAGTCGAATCCATAAAAGCAATGCATGAGGGTAAGTTAAAAGTGTTTTTTGCTATGGGCGGTAATTTCCTTTCATCTACCCCCGATACACTATACACTGCCGAAGCATTGCGAAAAATGAAATTAACCGTACATGTATCTACCAAATTGAATCGCGCCCATTTGGTACACGGGGAGGAGGCTATTATTTTACCAACGCTATCGCGCAGCGATAAAGATGTGATTAACAGTGTAAGTCAATTTGTAAGCTGTGAAAACTCAATGGGGGTAGTACAGATGTCCAAAGGTATTTTAGACCCAATATCTGATGATCTGCTAAGCGAGAACCAGATCGTATGCAAGCTTGCGAAAGCTACAATCGGCAATCGCACAGTAATTGACTGGGATAAATACGCCAATAGTTATGACGAGGTGAGGGATGCAATTGAAAAAGTTATACCGGGCTTTGACGATTATAATAAACGTGTACGCGAACCCAGTGGATTCTATCTGCCAAATGGGCCCCGTGAAGGAAAGTTTACATCAAAAGATTTTGGCGATAAAGTGCCATTTACATTATCAGAGTTGCCCGAACATAAGCTGGCCGACGATGAATATATGATGGCCACTATTCGCAGCCACGACCAGTTTAATACCACTATCTACGGTTTAGAAGACCGTTATCGCGGCATCCATAACGAACGTCGGGTAATATTTATGAACAGGAAAGACATGAAAAAGGCCGGGTTTAAACAAGGGGAACAAGTCGACCTTTCTAGTTACCACAATGGAAAAGAAAGGGTGGCCCGGTTGTTTATCGTGGTTGCCTATAATATCCCCGAACGAAACACGGCCACTTATTATCCGGAAACCAATGTGTTGGTACCTATTGATAGCGTTGCTGAAAAAAGCAATACGCCTACATCAAAGTCGGTGCCTGTTAAAATTAAAAAGCACGTAGCATAAGCAGGATAACTCATAATTATTTATTATGTTTAAAAGTCTTATTCGGAGTTTACTTTTACTCCGGTTTGAGGCCCATTAAACTTGTTACAATTATTCATTATGAAGAATTTTTATCCATTATCAAAAGTTACCTCAATTAAAATTAATCTGCTGCTACTTTCTGTCTTTTTGAGTATAAGCACATCATCATTAATGGCGCAAAGAAGAGTAGCCGGCACCGGCCCTGTTGATCCTGCTGCCGCTGCCAGGAGACAAGCTGCTAAAGAAGATTCGGCATTTTTAAGAGATAATTATAAAAAGTTGGAGATAATGGTACCCATGCGCGATGGGATAAAGCTGTATACCCAGGTATATATGCCTAAAGATTCTACCAAAAAATATCCAATTATGCTGAGCCGCTCGCCATATGGTTCTGCTCCTTATGGCCCGCTTTATAAAACTTCGATCGGCCCATCTATGTTATTTGCAAAAGAAGGTTTTATTATTGTTTACCAGGATGTACGCGGACGTTTTCTATCCGAAGGTGACTTTGTGGCTACAAGGCCCTATATCGTTAACAAAAAATCTAACAAAGATGTCGACGAAAGCTCTGATACTTACGATTCCATTGATTGGATGATCAAAAATCTGCCAAATAATAACGGAAAAGTAGGGGTATGGGGTATTTCTGCTCCCGGTTTTTATGCCACATCTACCGCTATCGATGCGCATCCTGCGTTAAAAGCAGTTTCGCCGCAGGCACCGGTTACCAATTGGTTTTTAGGTGATGACCGTCATCACAATGGTGCTTTCCAGGAGATGGGAACCTTTGCCTTTCTATCCTCATTCGGAGTAGCCAGGCCGGTACCTACTTCTAAAAATGCGCCAGGTTTTACGGCTTACGGAACGCCTGACGGTTACCAGTTTTATTTAGGTATGGGTCCGTTGAAGAATTTTGACGACAAGATATTACATCATACCAACGCGCTTTGGGATGAAATGATGGAGCACGATACTTATGACGAATACTGGCAAAGCCGTACACCCGAACCACATCTTAAAAACATAGCGCCTGCTATATTGACCGTAGGTGGATTTTTTGACCAGGAAGATCCGTACGGCCCGTTAAAAACTTATGCCAGTATAGAAAAAGGCGGACATAAGGATAAAAATATGTTAGTTATGGGCCCATGGTTCCATGGTGGGTTTTCACGTGGAGATGGCGACTTTTTGGGTAATATCCAGTTTGGCTCAAAAACCGGGTTGTTTTACCGGGAGAATATTGAGTTTCCGTTTTTTATGCATTACCTGAAAGATGCGCCCGACGCGGAATTGCCTAAAGCTTATATGTTTGAAAGCGGGTCGAACCAATGGAAGAAATACAGCGCCTGGCCGCCTGTGGAGGCCGTTCAAAAAGCGATCTACCTGCAGGCTGGCAACAAATTATCATTTGAAAAACCTAAAGCAGCAACAAAGGACTTTGATGAATATATAAGCGACCCAGCCAAACCCGTACCTTATTCTGCAGGAATAAATACCATCCGCGGAAGCGAATTTATGATAGAAGATCAGCGATTTGCAGCGACAAGGCCCGATGTATTGGTTTACCAAACCGATGTTTTAACAAAAGATGTTACCATTGCGGGCAATGTTATGGCCGATCTGTTTGTTTCAACAACCGGAACCGATGCCGATTTTGTGGTGAAGGTAATAGATGTTTATCCGGATGATGCGCTAAACAACAGCCCGGTAGTTGGTACAAAAATGGGTGGTTTCCAGATGTTAGTAAGAGGTGAGATAATGCGGGCAAAGTTCCGAAACAGTTTTTCACAACCCGAACCAATGATTCCGGGTAAAATAACTGAAGTAAAATGGGACGTTGAAGATATTAACCATTGCTTTTTGAAAGGGCATAAAATTATGATACAAATACAAAGCACGTGGTTCCCGTTAAATGACCGCAACCCTCAAAAATTTGTGAATATTTATAAAGCTACTGAAGCTGATTTTCAAAAGGCTACCCAAAAGGTATATTTTTCTCCGCAATATCCTTCGCGTGTTGATGTAAAACTGATAGAAAAGTAGTGAATGAAAGCTATATCCTCGTAATAAACGGTAAACCCGAGGGCCCTTTTAGTTTAGAACAACTAAAAGGGCTAAATATAAAGCCGGGAAGTTTCGTGAAAACCGGGGTAATGGACGATTACAAAGAAGCTCATGAAGTTGCGGAGCTGCGCGAACTATTCGGCTTTCATAAACAGGCACTACTTCAATACTATGGTAGTTTTGATCAGCGCCTGCTCGCGTCGGCACTAGATATGTTTCTAATTTCGGGAGTATGTATTGTCCTGGCGTTTATAGCCTCTTTATTTGTTAGTGGCAAAATAATGCTGCTTTCTATTTCACTTAGTCTTTTTGCGGTTATCCCGGTTGTTAATTTTATTTATCATGTCATTTGGGAGAGTTCTGCAAAACAGGGCACCTATGGAAAGCAGTTATTACGTATAAAAGTTTGTGATTTGCAAGGTGAAAGGCTAAGTTTTGCTCATGCCGCCGGCAGAAACCTGGCTAAAATATTTTCTGTACTTACCTTATTTATAGGCTACCTCTATAGCTTTTTTAATAAACAACAGCAATGTTTGCATGACCTGATAGCCGGTACTTTGGTAGTGAAAGACAGGTTAATTTAAGCTAACCGCAGTCGTAAAATTACCTCACTAAACTATTTCTTAACACAAATTACAGTCGCCGATGCGGCTCTTTTCAATGCTATTAAGTTAAGGGCCGGTAACACCATCGGGGTTAAATGTCTATAGATAAAAATATTAAATTGTTCATCAGGTGCCGTAGGTACCAAACTTAGGTTGCATACCTACGGCATGCTAAATCCTTCGTTTAATTTTTCTACAGACATTTTGCTCCTTCCGGAGCATATATATTCGCCTAACTTAATAGCATAGAGGGTCTTTTCCATGACGCCGCTGATAGCCAAAGCAAAAAACCATCCCAGTACCGCTGCTTTCTGCCATACAATAGGTAAACGTAAACATGATTGGCTACTGCTACTTACCCAGCTAATTATCATGCTACCGATAAATGTGCACGCAGTTTGCCTGAAATTATTATGAATGTGTAAAAATAACTCTACCCGACTCAATAATTTCTAAATTTATCGTCTATTTGGATTGTAAATTTAGTGTATGAATGAGGAGATAGATTGCCCGGTAGACCTGGTTATGGTGAATGAGAATAAAGTTCGCCTGGTGGCACTATTAGTATTATTTATTACGGTTATTTTTCTATTAACCAGTTTGTGGTATTTAATAGCTTTTTTAGCTATCGATTTCTTTTTACGCGCATTTAAATGGGGCAATTATAGTTTATTGGGTATCGTAGCTGATCAGATCGTTTACCTCTTAAAGATAAAAAACAAACCGGTAGACCGTGCGCCAAAACGTTTTGCTGCTGGAATGGGCCTCGTTATTACCTGCGGGATATTATTGTTATTGTTATTTGATTTTAAAATTACAGCCGGCCTGCTGGCTACTGTATTGATCTTCTTCGCTTTTCTTGAGTCGGTGCTTGGTTTTTGTGCCGGTTGTTACGTATATAGTCTCGGTAAAAAACTATTTGGAAAGAGATAGTTTTTTACACTAATGATTATAAACCACATGTAAAAATACTGTTGTACTAAAAATAAGTACAATTATTGCTTAAATCCGTATTACATTTAAGACTTTTAAATTTAGGATGAATTTTAAATATAATAAACAAACATCATACATACTCCCCATACTTCTTATCTTAATTTCCGTTGTTGGCAACTCTTGCCTGCAAAAGCCCGACCGGAAAAATATATCGTTCAAAAATGTGATTGGTATTCATTATACCGAAGTGAAAAGACGGCTATGGACAGGGCGATCATTTGATAGCCATGGATATGAAGTATCCCCACAATGGAAAATGTTTTTTATGCCGAAGGATTCGGCAAGTGTTTTCAGTCCGGACAGCAACCGTTTTCTAACCTTCCCGGTTACGTTAGATCATGATTCGCTTTTTAATGTGGGGAATACCTGGTTAAGGGCAAAGAAAGTAACAAAAGATAGTCTGGTGTTCCAGGTAATGAAGGTGGAAACGCGGGTGGTTTACCTGTTGGAATCAAATGTTTACATGACATTTTACGCCGACGATTACATTAAAAGGTTAAAAACCAGCCTACCTGATCTGCAAAAACCAGATCGCGCAGATACTTTGTTTGTTCGCCAAAGATCAGCAATGGCCAATAAATATCCTGATACCCTATTTGCGGCACATGAGCCAGTGGTATTAAAAAGTAAAAGCCTGCTGGTTAAAATTGAAAAAGAACAGGTTGTGGGGGATGTGATGAACCACTTTAATACTTCCGATTCCTACCTCGACCCGATTTATGATATTACCATTCATAAAGCTTACCAGGATTTTTCCCGGTCGTTTACAGTTCTGGTTGATAACAATGGCCAAATGCATTTTGTTAAGAACCTCATTTTCTGTTTTCCGGAAGATAAAGAAGCAACCGATCATATTTTAAAGGGAATAATTGATGGTTATTTGACGCTGTATGCAGATGTTATTCCGGGAAGTACATTGGGTATTACACATACCAGTTTAATAACCTTAAATATTACCGGTATAAAAAATTAAATAACCTAAACATATAAAGTAATTATAGATGACAAAATCTATCATCAAAAAAGAAGGTTTTTTTATAGGTTTGTCCTAATGATACACGTATTGGATAATCCTATCTGGAGCGCGCTGACTTCCGGAAATAGTAACCTGTCAAATGGCAATAACGAGATAAAATATTTTGATATAGAAGTTTCTCCCTTTGTTGGGTTAAAGGAAAATTCGAGCCAAAATTTAAAACTGCTTTATGAGCAGGTGCAACATACAGAGCCTATTATATTTGTTGCAACAGAAGAAATGGAAATTCCAGGTCAATGGAAAGTATTACAATGTATAAAGTCTTTCCAAATGATCAATGATAGTCCTGTAACAATTATAACTAATGGCCCCCAATTGGTTCCGTTAACGGTTGCAGATGTGCCCCAAATGCTTGCCCTAACCAAATTAACAGTGCCCGGGCCGTTCGCCCCGAGGACTATCGAGTTTGGTCATTATTATGGAATATTTGACGGAGATAAATTAGTTGCTATGACCGGTCAGCGCATGCATGCTTTTGAATATGCAGAGGCAAGTGCTGTTTGCACTCACCCGGATTACCTGGGCAGGGGATATGCCCGTCAACTTTTACTTTTCCATTTGCAGCGGATAAAAGCTGCGGGTAACATTCCGTTTTTACATGTGCGATATAATAATACCCGGGCTATTAAAGTTTATGAAAGCTTGGGGTTTTTAACACGCAGAGAGATCTTTTTTTACGCCCTGCTGAAGAATTAGCCGGCAGCACTAGGTTTTCAATAACTTTTTTTTTGTAAACAGCTTTACGGCAAAAAACAAACATTTCTCAATGTTGTTATTAACAAAAAGTTAAACTTTGAGAAATGTTATATTAATATGGATGAGTGTGCTGGCCCTTAGGGCGAGCGCCCAGGTTATTGATACCGCTAAAATATCTGTAAATAGCGCAAAAAAAGCTGGTACAATTGCTCCTGATACTGCAATACATATAAACAAAAAATCAGGCTACTTCGTTGCCCCGGCTGTCCTGGTAGGTATTGGTACCTTGTCATTTGTGGTAAAACCTATACGCAACTTCGATTATTACGTCAGGGGGCGCATCGCTATAAGCGATCCTAATTATAATTCAAAACTTGCGGATTATCTTCAGTTGTCACCCGCTGTTTTGGTATATGCTTTAAACCTTGTTGGCGACGAAGGTAAAGACAGGTTTGTTGACCGTACCGCTCTTATTGCTTTATCAGGAGGCATTTTAACGGTTACCGATGGCTTAAAGTACATTGCTCACCGTACGCGTCCATATGGTACCGATCCGCTTTCGTGGCCTTCCGGACATACAGGTGCCGCTTTCCTCGCTGCCGAATACCTGAATCAGGAGTATGGTGATAAATCCCCGTTATACAGCATATTGGGTTATACCGTAGCCACGACAACCGGTGTTTTGAGATTATATGGCAGGGCTCATTGGTTCAGTGATTGTGTGGCGGGCGCCGGTTTTGGTATACTGTCTACCAGGTTAGCCTATTTAGCTTATCCCTATATCCGCAGGAAACTAACCCATACCGATAAAAAGGGGAGAAGCACTATGGTTATGCCTACTTACCAGAATGGTGCGCCTGGTTTGGTATTGGCAATGCAGTTGTGATAATATATGGCCAATATTTATAAAGC
>Ga0207054_1069_pt1 | contig 34086 bp, 23 predicted proteins | sample Alteio_BWMinCont_60_FD_153288 | JGI IMG/M metagenome (GOLD analysis project Ga0207054, IMG submission 153288) | Enriched cells from forest soil in Barre Woods Harvard Forest LTER site, Petersham, Massachusetts, United States -... | ecosystem: Environmental > Terrestrial > Soil > Temperate forest >... | reverse complement strand
TATGGAGGGTGAAAACGGTGAACTCTTAAAGTTTGGTGAAGGTGTATTTGTAGAAGATCCTATTGTGACAGAGTCAACTCGCTAATAGTATGGTGCGGCGCCCTAAACGGACGGGAGGCTATAAGCCCTTTCCCGCTGCCTACCTTACCGGCTACCGAATGTATTTTGGTGGTCTCGAGTGCTTCATCTAATGTTAAAGGTGGCAAAATAGTTGGCAGCCTTTTTGCAAGCATGGTTTTACCTGCACCCGGAGGGCCAATTAAAATAACATTATGCCCGCCCGAAGCAGCAATTTCTAACGAACGTTTTATGTTCTCCTGGCCTTTTACATCGGCAAAATCCACATCGGCAAGCGATAGCTGGGTGTAGAATGTTTCGGTTGCATTTACTACTGTGGGTTCAAGTTGAATATCGCCATTTAAAAAGTCGATTGCTTCTTTTATGTTCTTTATTCCGTAAACATTCAGGCCTGTTACTATGGCCGCTTCTTCGGCATTTTGTTGAGGCAGTATAATTCCTTTAAATCCTTTTTCTCGGGCATTAATAGCAATAGGCAACACACCCTTTATAGGTTGCAGGCCACCATCGAGCGATAGTTCGCCCATAATTACATAGTCGCCCACTTTTTCCGCAGTAATCTGTTCCGATGCAGCAAGTATTCCTATGGCAATTGTCAGATCGTATGATGAGCCTTCTTTACGAATATCGGCCGGGGCCATATTCACCGTTATCATTTTGCCCGGCAAACGGAAGCCATTATTTTTCAATGCAGCATCAATACGCTGCTGGCTTTCTTTAACTGCACTGTCGGGCAAGCCCACTAAAAAGAAATTAACCCCGGGGCTAACATTTACCTCAACCGTAATTGTAGTGGCATCAATTCCACTAACTGCACTTCCATAAGTTTTAACCAGCATATCTATTAATTTACGGTGGTAAATATATTTGTTATTTTTAAAAATCCATTTTATGGCCTATTATCGTATATAGTTTAAACCAATATAAACATGATTATAACTATCCTTACCTGCACCCTTATTTGTTGCATTGTTATGCTTTTTGTATGGGCATGGGCCAAAGCCATTAAAAATGCAGGGGTTGTCGATATTTTTTGGGCAGTAAACTTTTCTATAATAGCCATTGTAATTTGCCTGATGGCCGATGGCTATTGGGAAAGAAAGCTTTTGATCTCGGCAATGGTGTTAATATGGAGTATGCGTCTGGGTATATACTTGCTTATCCGCGTTGGCTCACACTTGCAGGTTGAAGAAGGCAGGTACAAGCGCCTGCGTGAGGAATGGGCACCGAACCCCGATCGCAAGTTTTTCTTTTTCTTCCAGTCGCAGGCCTTATCGAATATATACCTGGCTACTCCCTTCTTTTTAATTGCATTCAACAAAAAGCCCGAAATATCTCTATTGGAATATGGAGGCATTGCAGTTTGGGTCATAAGTATTTTGGGTGAAGCTATTGCCGATGGACAGTTAAAGAAATTCAAATCGAACCCTGCAAGTAAAGGTAAAGTGTGCGATGCAGGGCTTTGGAATTATTCGCGCCATCCCAATTATTTTTTCGAATCGATGATATGGGTAGGATATTTTATGGTGTCGTTAAATGCAGATTATGGCTGGATAGGTATTGTGAGCCCTGTAACTATTATTCTTTTACTGTTCAAGGTTACCGGAATACCAATGACAGAGGAACAGGCGATAAGTTCGAAGGGAGATGCTTATAAAGAATATCAACGGACTACTTCGGTATTTGTACCCTGGTTTAAAAAGAAATAGAAGGTATGTGGTATAGTTCATTATTAGAAAAAGATTTGTTGCCCGATTTTGCTTTACGTATGGGTATACGTAAACTGCTAAAGCAACGCCTTGCTGACGAAAATAAAGGCTCGGAAGCTGCGCAAAAGGAGCATTTGATGAAACTTATTGCTGAACTGAAAAGCTCGCCCATAGCTATAAATACAGCGGAGGCTAATGAACAGCATTATGAAATGCCTGCGGAATTCTTTTGCAAGGTTTTAGGCAAACATTTAAAATACAGCTCGGGTTTCTGGAAGGAAGGGGTAGCAGATATTGATACCTCAGAAAAAGATATGTTAGAGCTTACCTGCGAAAGAGCGGAATTGAAGGATGGGCAAAAAGTACTGGAGCTGGGTTGTGGTTGGGGCTCACTGTCGTTGTTTATGGCTGCAAAATTCCCTAATAGCAAAATAACATCTGTAAGTAACTCGCATAGCCAAAAAGCATTTATTGATGAGCAGGCCAGAAAGAGAAATATATCGAACCTGATTATAATTACTGCTGATATAAATGTTTTTCAGATCGATGGTAAATTCGATAGGGTAGTATCGGTAGAGATGTTCGAGCACATGCGTAATTACGAATTGCTGCTGAAAAAAATTGCTAGCTTCCTTAATGATGATGGAAAATTGTTTGTCCATATTTTTACGCATAAGGAATATGCCTATAAGTTTGAAGTGATTGATGAGACCGACTGGATGAGCAAATATTTTTTTACCGGCGGCATTATGCCGAGTGATGATCTGCTGTTCTATTTCAATGACCACTTTACGAATGAAAAGCATTGGCGTGTAAGTGGTACGCATTATCAAAAAACATCGGAAGCATGGCTCAGTAATATGGATGCTGTCAAGCCTGAGATAATGGAAATAATGAAAAAGGTATATGGCGAAAAAGATGCGGTAAAATGGTGGGTGTACTGGAGAATATTCTTTATGGCCTGTGCTGAGCTATGGGGCTATAACAATGGTGATGAATGGATAGTTAGTCACTACCTTTTCCAAAAAGCTCATCGATCATAGCTGAAAGCGGCTTAAAATATTTCCTCTTTATATAGCCCTGCATATTTTTTTTAGCCCATTCACGCAATTTGGCGGTAATTAATATCAGTGCAATTATGCTTACCCCTAATAGTATTGAATGTGCTCCAAAATATGCAATAAATAAAATTGCTAATAAATAGGTGGGGTATAAAAACAATAGCATGCAGAACAATACTGAATCGTAAAACTCATTATAATTTGTTGTGCGTTTAGTAATGTATTCGCAAATAGAGAAGGGGATAATGTTGAGTAGGAAAGCCAGATCATATACTGCAATGCTAACCATAAACAACGGTAGATTGGCGCGTTTGAAATACCTTATATCATTGGCTTTAAGGTAATGGGCGAAATCAATATGTTTTCCTTTTTCATCTGAATTACCATTATTGTAATTGCTTAGCGCTTTAATCGCCATTTCTTTTCCATTCGGAAAATTCTTAAGCAGAAAGCCGGCAATAGTCTGTTGGACCTTTTGGTTTTCTTTTTTGCCGAGAATAACACAATCATTTTCCAGTTTCGTTTTTAATGTCTCATTGAATTTCCTGAGTAGCACAGCCTGCTCCACACCTTCGGGAAAATCTTTTTTTTGGATAACATCGAGGAATGATAGATGCACCACATCATTTATTTTAAGCCATGAGCTATAGGTAATAGTTGTCGGCAGAATTTTTAAACTACTGCTTATGCCTTCATTGCTCCATGCACTGTAAGATAGCCTGGCAGTGCCTTTTCGTAAGGGCCTCAGATCCCATTCATTTTCAGACTGGCCTTCCGAGAAAATTAATATAGTACCGTTATCTTCAAATGTTTCTATACAAAACTCAAACGTTTCTTCATTCTTCGGAAAATGTTCTGCACCTTCTTCCCTACGGTATATAGGTACTATATTAATGGCATGGAGAAGGGCAGATACAAAGGGCGAAGAGAATACATCGCCCCTAGCTAAGTAATAAATGGGCCTTTTGTAATAACAGGTTAAAAGCAAACCGTCGAGAAATGAGTTTGGATGATTCGATGCTAAAATAACCGGGCCATCTTCAGGAATATTTTGCTTGCCTGTTACAATTACCTTTTCAAAGAAAAAATAAGCAGTACACCTAAGCCATGCTCTTATTACGGGGTGTACTATTTTTTTAGCGAGATTCATTGAATGAAACGAAGGTAGTAAAATATAAAAGGACGGTTACCAAAAATCAACACAGAGAGCACAGATCGAACAGAGTTTCACAGAGAAGGCGCAGAACACCATATGCGAGTTATACAGAAAACTCTGTGTAACTCATTTTTCTCCGTGGACTCTGTGTTAAAATAAACGTAATATGGTTTTGATGGAAAGCTCGGAAAAAGACAAACTACTTTTTACTCACCACATAAGTACCAATCATTCCGAAAAGAGGAGGAATGCCAGGGAACCTTTCTATTGCATTCCAAAAGCCATAACTCCATTCAGGTACCAGGCATTTGCGAGATACACCACCGCTAACCGTATATCGGAAAGCAGTATGTGGTTGTAGTTTTTCAATTTTCAATTTCGGGAATTCTTTTTCAAATTTTGCACGGTCGCGCTTCATATATATCCAGGGTATAGCGCCATTGGCACCACTTAACGGGCCGGTAGATGCAATCTCCCATCCACCTTCAGGTAAAAAAGGCTCGTGGTGAAAGTTCTTGTAAATGAAACGCGATACAGGAGTATTTACCGGTTCTACCATAACTATTTTGCCACCCGGTTTCAATGCACGTTCGGCTTCTTTAAAAAACATATAAGGATGCGGAATGTGGTGCAATACGTTTACCATAAAAATACCATCAAGTTCATTGTCTTTAAAAGGCAATACCTCAGCCGAAAATTCCATTTCTACATGGGGTAATGGCATTATGTCGCTGGTAATAACGTTGGGCATAAGGTCTTTTAAAAATCCACCGCCCGAACCAATTTCTAAATACTTACCATTGGGATTGAGCTTGGCAAAATCAATAAAATTCTGATACCAGTCGAGGTATATCTTTTTCAGAAAATTTTTGGCAAGTATAATATCCCTATGCTGTATAGTTGTTTTAGGGTCATCAAGGTCGGTATTGAAATCGTATTTTATTGCCATTGTTTATTGTATTAAGCTATACAAACTTAAAAAATATCGGGTTTAACCTGCCAACCTTTATTTATTCCTTCGACAGTATTACGAATTCAAGCTGAAACAGGAACCTGATAAAGTAAAAAGCGCACCAGCAGGTAAATTTTTGCCACATATTCATTTTTTGTAAATACTCAGAGTAGGTTACTTTATGGCATTTAGTTATTACAGTATCTAATTCCTTTTTTACAGTCTGGCAAAACGCAGCATCGAATACTTCAACGTTAGTTTCTACACTGCTGTAGCGGCTCAGGTGGTTAATGTTATATGAACCTATCGAGGCCCACTTATCATCTACTATATTCATTTTTCCATGCAATATAGTATCGTTCCATTCGTAAATTTCAATATTGTTGCGGAACATCCAGGCATAAAGATAAGTAGTGGCTTTTTTTGCCAGCTTCACATCCGACACCCCCGGTAATATTACACGCACGGCCACATTTCTTTTCGTGGCTTTTTTCAAAAGCTTTCGCACTTTCATGCCCGGAAGAAAATAGCTTGCCATTAAGGTAGCAGATATATGAGAATGCCTCAGCGCATTCCTAAGCCCTTGCGATATACGGTCTTTTCTTCTCAGCCAATCGTTCTGGCTAATACGTACTGGTATAGTATCGCTGTTTAATGTTGAAGTATCGAGTATCTGCTTTAGTTTTTTACGGCGCACTCTATATCCTTTCCCTTTCCATAACGACTCGCAAATGATGTTAATATCGTTGCAAACATTGCCTTTTATATATACAGCGTAATCGAGCCATGGTGTTTCGGGCCCTTGCACCCTGTATTTATCCTCTACATTAATTCCACCAATAAGGGCTTCTGTTTCGTCGCCCAATAATATTTTATGATGCAGTCTTCTGCCAAACCGCAAGCGGTATCTATTGAATAATGGTGAAAACTTCCTGAACTGGATTCCGCTTTTTAACATTGCTGCAATAGCATGATTACTTAAGTCGTTCGAGCCAAATGCATCAACCAGTAAAAATACCTGCACGCCACGCTTAGCTGCTACGGCCAAAGCATCGGTTATAAGCTTACCCGTGCTATCATCAATGTATATATATGTCTGAAAATGGATTGTTTTTGTACTTCGTTCTATTATACCAAGGGCTCTTTTAAAAAAATCATCTCCGCTGTTTACCAACGTTAACTCGGTAGCATGAGAGAATACAATACTATTACGCTTTTGGTATTTATTATTTCCGCTGCTCAATTTGTTAGGTAATAACTATATTAATACGGCAAAACTACAAATAACACAATGAACTATGATTTGTTGATATAAAATGCCTAAAACGCTGATTGTGAGTGCTGAAAAAGAATGAAAAAGCGTTCATTCTTAACTATGAAGTGTTTATAACATCGGCTTTTTAAACATGCATATCTCACTAAATATTAGTATATTGTATCCCTATTTTAAGGTTTAACGTATACTATAGTGGAACTATTGAGGAATTAATGATACTTTTTTCAAGAAAAATACTTTTCCCAGCTCTTTTTATAGCGAATTTACTTTCGATAAATGGTATTGCCCAAAAACTGCCTGTTTCTGTAAAAAACACTCAAAAATGGACTGTTTCGCCATTTGGCAATAAAGCCTTTATTGAAAACAAGGGCCAGTTTAATACCGACTTTACTGTTAAGGATAAGGTGTTGTATTCGGTTACATTGGGCGAACTGCAATTGTATTTTACTGCACATGGCATTGTTTACCGCGATAATAATGATGTGGAATTTACAAAAGATAATTCCCAAAAGCCTGTTACACATTACCTGAATGCTGATTGGGAAAATTCGAACCCTGCTGTAACGGTAAGTGCCGAACAAAAAGAAGAAGAGTATTATACCTATGCTGCCGGAGCAAACAAGACTATAAAGGCAAATGGCTTCAAAAGACTAACCTATCATAATTTATACCCGGGTATTGATGTGGTGTATTATTTCCCTACCGGTAAAGATGGCTTTGAATATGATATAATAGCTCACCCAGGCGCCGATATTTCGTTGATGAAATTGAACTACGATGGTGCTAATACTGCATTTATTGACCCTAAAGGGAATACTATTATAACTTCATTAGTTGGCACCATTACCGACCATACACCCCAATGCAATTATGAAGGTGGTGGTAGTTTAAAAGTTACTTATAAAGTTAACGGTACGGTTGAAGGATTTAAAATTGCAGGCAACTACGATAAGAACAAAACCATTGTTATAGACCCATGGACCACCGACCCTAAGTTCACCAGCCTAAATGATAAAGCATATGATTTAGATTACGATAATAATGGCAACGTATATGTTTATGGCGGTTATAAACCTTTTCAATTAGTTAAGTTAAATAGTAATGGTACACCGCAGTGGTTATTTGCTGCCGGTGGTATTGACCCTACAATTTTTGGTGGCCTTGCAGTAGATAGAAAAAATGGAACCAGCTACCTGGTTGAAGGTGCATCTGCAGGTGGGGCCAAAGTGTTGAAAGTAAATTCTGCAGGTGCATTGGTAGCAACGTCTGCAGCTGATGCAAAAATGAATGAAATGTGGAGGCCTTTGTATAACAGTTGTTACGATAGCCTTATTATTGGAGCAGGTGGAACTAATTCTAAATTCCAGGCTACTATTGTTGATACTTCGTTTACCAAATTCACCAACCTTAATGTGTTGGCTGCTAATGCTTCGGGCCATAGTGTTGTACTTGCAGCGCTTGATCCTTCAGGTACTTCATGTTATATGGCAATGGCTAAATCTGCAGTTATTGATCCTACACACTTTAACAATTCGCTTGTAAAACTGCCTTTACCATCGCTTAGCCCTACCACATACATAGTACCTGATGGCTTTAAGTTTGTGGAGCTTGCCAGTATTAATTATGTAAATGGCATTGGTAATACCAATGGTATGAATGGTATGGCTGCCAGCTTAAACTGGTTGTACCTCTACGATGGCGGTGTGCTCAGGCGTTTTAATAAAATTACCGGTGCGGTTAATGATAGTGTAAAAGTTACAGGCAGCCCGTATTCATGGGGTGGGCTCGATGTAGATATTTGTGATAACGTATATGCAGGTTCGCAAAAATGGATAAGCGTGTATAACTCATCTATGGCGCTTGCTGATACTATAACCTTGCCAGATACTGTATTCGATGTGAAGGTTAATGCTGCCCGCCAGGTAGTATATGCCTGTGGTAAAGGCTTTGTAAAATCGGTTAGTGTGCCGTTTTCACCATTATCAATAGCAAGTACAAATGCTACCTGTACCTGTAATGGTACTGCAACTGCCAATTTATGCGGCGGTGCCGATACCAGCAAGGTGACTTACTTATGGGATGATGCTAATAAGAGTACAACACAAACAATAACGGGCCTATGCGGAAGACAATATAAGGTTATAGTTACACTGGGTTTATGCACGCCGGTAAAGTTTGTCGATTCGGTAACTATTTTGCAACCTAATCCGCTTACATCTTCAATTACTGCAAAAACAAATGTAAAATGCCATGGTGGAATAGGTAATGCAACTGTTACCGCAACAGGCGGAGCAAAACCTTACACCTATTTGTGGAGCCCAAGTGGAGGGACACAGGCAACAGCAGATACCTTACCTGCAGGTAAATACATAGTTTCAGTTACCGATTCAAATAAATGTTCGGTTACCGATACAGTAATAATAACACAGCCCCCTGCTTTAATAGATACGGCAAATAATACTACTGCTCATTGCGGGTTAAGTGATGGAACAGCAACGGTTGTGGTAAGTGGCGGAATTAAACCATATACTTATTCATGGGCGGCAGGTGGACAAACAACAATTACCGCTACAAGTTTAGCTGCCGGGCTTTACGTTATTACAGTTACCGATTCAAGCGGTTGCACTGCCAAGGCTACTACCATTATTCCCGATGCAGGTATAGTACCTGTTATCAGCGGCGTAACCGGTGAAACATGCAACGGGCAAAAAATAGGTACTGCAACTATTACCATGATAGGTGGCACAGCAGGATATACTTATTCATGGGTACCAAGCGCACAAACAAATGCAACAGCTACTAATCTTCCATCTGCTACTTATACTGCCAGTGTTACTGATGCTAATGGTTGTATAGCTACCGATACAGTAACAATTACACAGCCTCAAGTTGTGAGTATAGATATGAAGCCGGGCAACGTAAGTTGTTTTGGTGGCGCCAATGGTAGCGTTACAGCTTCGGTTACCGGCGGAACAGGGCCATATACTTATTCATGGAGCCCTGTTGTAAGTACAGATTCTACTATTTCAAGTTTAATGACAGGAACGTATTCAGTTAATGTGAGCGATGTAAATGGTTGTAAAGCCGGCGATTCTATAACCATTACACAACCTACCAATGGGCTAATGGTAGTTATCATTAAGCAATCGCCGGTAACCTGTACAGGAGGAAAAAATGGAAGCGGTACTGTTGGTGCAAGCGGTGGAACAGGGCCTTATACCTATTCATGGAGCCCCCCGGTAGTAAGTGCCGATTCTACAGCCGATAGCCTTGCCGCAGGGTCATATAATGCCACTGCTACCGATGCGCATGGTTGTTCTACTTCTATAACAGTTGTAATTACGCAACCTTCGAAGGCCTTGGGCGATACTATAATAAGTACAAATAATAAATGCGATGGTGATAGTAATGGCACAGCTTATGTTGTAGCCAGTGGTGGCACTTTGCCATATACTTATGCATGGTCGTATGCGGGCAGCGTGAGTGATACAATAACGGGCCTGGCTTCGGGAACGTATAATGTAACAATTACCGATTCTAATAAATGTACAGGTTCCGGCTCAGTTACTATAACACAACCTCCGGCATTGGTTGTTTCATTTGTAAATACGCAAACAGCCTGCAACAGTAATAACGGAACAGCAACAGCAGTTATAGGTGGTAGCGGCAAGTATACTTATATATGGAACAACGGCGAAACAGCCGCTAAAGATTCAGGCCTTGCTTCGGGCCCATATACTGTAACGGTTACCGATTCGGCAGGATGTAAAACAAAAGTGCTGGATACGGTTCCGCATAGCCAGCCTCCAACAGCAACAGCAAGTATGCTACCGGCTACCTGCGACAGCACCAACGGTTCTGCAATTGCTCATGGGGTAGGTGGTACAGGTGCATATACATATTTGTGGAGCCCAAGCGGGCAAACGGGCGATACTGCTAAAAGAATTGGCCCCGGAATATATAAGGTTACAGTTACCGATTCGAATGGATGTTCTGATACTGCTATTACTATAGTTGGCGACTCAGGTGTATCGGCAGGGTTCAGTACCATTAAAGATATAAGTTGTAACGGTTTATCAGATGGAAGTGCCACAGCTACTATTATAGGCGCAACAGGCCCGTTTACGTATGTATGGAGCCCCGGACCGCAAACTAATGCAGTAGCTAGTAATCTTGGCCTGGGTACATACACTGTAACAATTACCGATGTAAATAAATGTACTGCTACCGATACTATTACCATTACACAACCGGCTGTGTTAGTGGCGACACTTGGTAAGGTAACAAATGTAAAATGCTTTGGCGATAGTAATGGCAGCGGGATAATTATTACTACCGGTGGAACCCCACCTTATAAATATTTGTGGACCGATGGTGAGAAAACAGATACAGCCACAAAATTTGCTGCAGGCAGTTATACTGTAACCGTTACCGATGCAAATAATTGTGTTGCTACTGCTACAGTTGCAGTTACCCAACCAACGGTACTTACAGTAACAACAGGTACTACTGCTGCAACATGCGGTGCCAATGGAAGTGCAACTGCTACAGGCCATGGCGGAACAACACCATACTTGTATAATTGGGTCCCTGGAGGTCCGGGTGCAACCATTTCGGGTATAAGCCAGGGTGCATATGAGGTAACAGTAACCGATTCAAACGGCTGTACTGATACTGCATCGGCAATTGTAATTCACTCAGGGCAAACTGCCAATATTTCGGCAAGCAATAATGTAAAGTGTTTTGGTGCCAGCACTGGTAGCGCTACAGTTAGTGTTATTGGTGGCGATACACTCTTGTATGGTTATGCATGGAGTACTAATCCTGTTCAGACCAATGCTACAGCAACAAACTTAACAGCAGGTATAGATACAGTACTGGTTACTTACATAGCTAATGGTTGTACCGATACCTTAATTGATACCATTACCCAGCCATCGAAGATCATATTGAGTATAAAAGATACTGTAGGTTGTAACGCTAATGGTGGCAATTCTCAGGTGTTTGTTTCAGGCGGTATTGCTCCTTATACATATAGCTGGGCTCCTTCAGGTGGAACAAACTCAACTGCCTCATTGCCTTCAGGTACCTATACAGTAACGGTTACCGATAGTTACTCATGTCCTGCAACAGCAACTGAAACCATTGTCGTCCCGGTACTAAGTGCCAATTTCTTCCCAACTCCCGATACCATTTTGGGTGGCGAGTTTGTATATTTTAAAAATGTAACTGCGGGCGGAAGCCTTTGGTGGTGGACCTTTGGTAATGGAAATAATTCTGATACCATGAACCCTTACCAACAATATATTACTCCGGGCGTATACCCGGTATGGTTGTATGTAGTTAATGTAAAGGGATGCAGAGACTCGGTTGAGAAGAATGTATATGTTATTGATAGTCTTTATATACCTAATGTGTTTACCCCTAATGGAGATGGAAAGAATGATGTATTCCATATAACAGCGGGTAATATGAAAGAGTATAACCTGGTTATATATAATCGCTGGGGCGAGAAATTATTTGAATCGAAATCTCCTAATAACGACTGGAGCGGGACAAGCGATGCCGGTGTAAAAGAATCTGAAGGCACTTACTACTATATTTTAAAAGCTACCGATTACGAAAACAAAACCTACAATCTGCGTGGGTATGTAGAGTTAATAAGGTAGTTCAGAATATCTCCTTTTATTTTTGTACTTCAAGCAATTGCTGAACACTGCCTTCGGTAGTAGTTATGCGACAAATGTAAGTTCCTACAGGCAATTGAGATGTGTTTAAATGTGTTGTGTTTTTGCCTGCTATACTTATGAAGTTTGAATTGATGAATACCTGTCTTCCTGAAATATCTGTCAATTCAATCTGTACCTTTTCACTTTGTGTTGCAGTGAAACTTACAGTAACCGATTGCTTTGCAGGGTTCGGGTATATACTAAACTCTGGTAGATCGGTAACTTCATTTACTCCTAAAATAAGCGGAAGCAGTGTGATTTGTTTTATAGCATCTACACTGTTGCCCCATGTATCCGTTATCCTCAGGTCGAGGTCATATACGCCACTATTAAGGCCATGTGTGTTCCAGTTAGTTAATAGGCTATTACTTACTTCGTTTGTGTCAATGTTGGTTATAGGAATCCAAGTGGTGGCGCTTACAGGCCTGTAAAACAGTTGCCAGTTTTTAAAATACATCCAGTTACTGGTAGGGCCACGGTGTATCCATGCTGAGCCATTAATGGGAGCAATGGAGTCGGCAAATAAATTACCCGTTTGGTTAATATTATCGAACCATGCTGCTCCTCCGTTTATAGCCGTAGGGTCTGCCGGTACTAAACTTTGTACTACTATCAATAACGCATTATCAATTGCTTCTGCCAGGCCTGAACCGCCAATTGTACCATATCCAAAAATAAAGAAACCGGACTTTTCGCTGCGAACATAACTATTAACGGTAGCATTAGCTGAAGTTATATTCGAAGTCCCGCTTGTCCAATGGTAACCGCCGGAGCCATCGACCAAATAATTATTCCCATACATTTTCGATGAATCTTCGGTGCCTATTTCACCTGCAATACATCCTGTTACATTTATAATAGATTTATGGAATACATAAAAACTCCATGTTTGCACTGTGCAGTTGCTAAATGTCAGAACTCTGTCAGACAAAGGAGTAGTGAAGCTGGAGTAGGTTGCATTATCAGTAATGCCCGATACAATTACAGAGTCTTTAGGTTTATCGAACCACAAACCAATAGACCTTATTTTGGAATTACTAATATTGATTGTTGAACCGCTACTGGGCATCAAGGCCCACATAACACCATATACCGAATCGGCAGTTACGCTGTACTCAACTCCTTTTATACCTGCTTTGGTTTTATTGAATTGGTAACCATATGCAGTATCGCGCTTGCCAAACGACCAATTAACCACTGCCGTATCGGGTATCTGGTGCCATAGCAGGCAGTTGGTTGCATTTTTAATATTCAGGTTTACATTATCAGCAATAATTATTTCCCCCACCTGATTGGTCCCGTTTATGTTTATGGTTGCTCTCACACCCATACCTGTAGTCATCCAGTCAGGTTGGGTTACATTCGTTAACGTTAATACGGCAGTGTCGTACACTGAGCAGTTGTGGGAGAATCCGCCGTAGCTTAAGGTGGTATTACGTATGGTTGCAGTTGCTTTGTTTACCAATAGTAAAGACCTTTGGTAGAAATAGCTTTGAGGGAAACTTACAGTAGATGAATCGATAACTATCTTGCCATTGTTCAGGGCTATAAGGTCACCCAGGTTGGTCATGGTAGCCTTTTTTATAATTAAAACGCCATTCAGCAAAACAACAATTGGCCCTGTATGGGTATAATTGCCGGTAATTATAAGTGTGTCGTTAGGGCTTATGCCTACATATATTGTATCGGTTGTGCTGCTTGGTTTTTTAGGAATATGTATTGAGAGAGTTTTAGAATTTTCCTGCAATTGCAGTAATGAATTAAGATGTACTTGATTTTGGGTATTGGTTGGTAATGAATTGAAGGACGGGCCTGTATTTGTTGGTGGCTTTAATTGGTTGAAGATTGCCTGTAAGTTATGCTGTTGAGCGTTAGAGGGGTTGCATAGAAGCAGCATTAATAGGCTACTAAATAGCAGAGTAAATGCATTGAGTTTTCTCATGTCAATGGGTGTTATTACTCAAAATTAGGTTATTTCCTGCTAACAGGCAACCGGCTTAATTACTGCTTCTTACGAAATTGGCTCATAATAGAGTCAACTTGTGTACGCATTGTTTTACCATCAGGTTGTGTTTTACCTCTGTGGCAGGTATAACACATTATCATGTGTATGGTATCGGGTTTGGTAGAAGCCGTAAAGTTGAAATAATTGGCGTTTAAATAGGCAGTCATCTGCATCATGTGGCGCGCAATTTTCTTTTCATCTTTTGCGTCGCTTGCAAAATCAAGCTCCTTTTTAGTAGTATCGCTAACACGGGCATGGCAAAAGCCACAACGTACACCCAATGAAATAGAATAATCGCGCATTACATTATGCAATTCTTTTTCGCTTATATCTTTAGGTAGTATTTGTAAGTTCTTAAAGCCATCGTCAGATGGGTTTATTTTTGTAGTTGCTCCCATAGCAATAAATAATACTGCGATCAATAGGATGCTTATCTGCCATTTTTTCATAACGTGTTCTTTAAGGTTTGTAGGGTAAAAGTATTAAAAATAAATTAGTCTAAAAACGGATGTTAACCTGCACAGTAAAGTTTTGTGGTGGGCCAAGTAAGGCAGGGCGTACCATATACATTTGGTTAAACAGGTTCTTGACTATAAATGAAACCCTAACCGCATCGCTTGTTTGGTAGGAGAGGTGGGCATCAACTATGAATTCGCCATTATGGTGGGCCTTGCGGAATTCCGCAATACCAGGTATGGGTTCATAACCATATAACAGAGGGTCTTGTCCAATAAAGATCTTATCCATATTAACCATATAACTGTTGTAACGTACATTTCCTCCAACAGTAAGTTTTTTATAAGAAATATCAAAACCAAATTTTGCAGTAAAGAGAGACCGGTAATTTAATATTTCAGTTTTTGATAGTGAGTCTTTTTGTCCTGAACTAAGGTTTGGGTGTGTCGATTCATACTTATTAACTGTATCACGTTGGTCTATGTTTATAGGCTCAATAGGTGTAAAGCCCAGAACAAGCTGTGCGGGCAGGCCCAATATTTTCCCGGCTGCAGTGTATGAAAAATCAGCGCCATAAACCAAAGCATTCTCGACATTTACAGACTTAAATCCAAGGTAATGAAAATCTTTTGGTGCAGTTTTTGATCCGGCAGAATCAGCAGGAGGCCATATTCCAAACGAGAAATCTATCAATTGTTTGTATTGAGTAAAAAACAGGGCTAAATCAGCATATCCCATCCAGCTACCCATTTTTATACCCTGATTTATTCCAATTTCACTACTATAACCTGTTTCGGGTTGTATACTGGGGTTAGGGAATATGTTTATTCCACCTACATTAGTACTGATATATTTTTCTGCAATGGAAGGGAAACGATACCCTTCACCATAAGACGCACGCAAGTATGTTGCCTTTGCAATTTTGTAATTAGCTCCGGCCCTGAATACTACAGGAGAATGCTGTATGGATGAATCTACTTTAGCAGTTTCATAGCGTAAGCCACCCGTAAGTGTTAATCTGTCACCTATCTTTTTTTCCAGTTGTAAGTAACCTGCCTGTGTATATTCGGTACGGGTACCATATAATGCTGCATTTACAATGTCGTTACTTTCTACTGCACCGGCTGTAAGTGTAATATGATATTTGAAATTCTTTTGATATTGTAACTCATAATAATACGATTGTGCTATTGACCCTTTATTGCTTCCATAATCTACATTGCTCGATAAAAAATACCTGGCCTGTAGGGTAATTCTGCTTCCACCGGGGGTATAATAATTTATAAACGGGTCAATAACGAGGCGCCTGAATAATGCATTTATAATGGTTGAATTTGGTCCACTTAATCCATCTAATGGCTTTATAATTCCGGAAGTATCATTGGCCCATCCAAGGTAAGTAGCATTATTCTGGTACATATAGCTTGTTTTAACTCCTACCATTAACCCATCTACATGCTTAAATCTATAACGTGTAGTTAAGCTTATTCTTGCCCTCTGATCATAAGTGCCTTGTTCGTAGCTCTGTTCGTTGTATAGGTTGCCGCTGAGAATCAGATCAAATTGTTTTATTTTATGACTGTGCATAAACGAAAGGCCGTTAAAATATGGCTGTTGCATGCCGTTCCACCAGGCGGCTCCGGGTATTGAAGGATTAGCATAGATACCCTGAAGGAAACCAATAGTAGTAGAAGGTGTAGAAGTAGGGTATGCAGTACGTACATTTACAACCCCATCCAAGGCCCCTGAGCCATATAACACTGAGGAAGCGCCTTTAATAACTTCAATTTGCTGAATCTGTTCAATAGGTAAAAAATCCCAGATAACGTCTGAGGCATCGGGGGTAAGTTCAGGTAATCCATCAACTAAAATAAGTACACGGCTGCCTGCCCCGTATGTCCAGCCACTACCACCACGTATATTTACCTGCTGGTCAACTACCGATACTCCAGGTACATAATCCATAGCCTCATCTACTTCGTGTACACCCGTGTTTTCAAGAGTTTGCCCTTTCATTACCTGCATCGATACATTTTCTTCTTCAATATTTTTTCCATATAAGCTTGCGCTTACCACTGTAGTTTGCAGACCCTGCGAAATGGGTTGCAATACAATGTTTCCATCCATTTCGTTACCGGAAGCATTTATTTTAATGGTTTTGCTCTGATAGGTTATATAGCTGTAGCTAACTGTATGAGTACCGCTGCTTACATTTATTTTGTAATGTCCGTTAAGGTCAGTTGTAGTATTCATGGTGCTATCTACAGAAATAACAACACCTATAAGAGCTTCCTGCGAAGTGGAATCTTTAATGGTTCCTTTAAGGCTGGTTTGGGCAGCCGAAAAATCGCTTATGAAAAATAAGATAAAAGAGGATGCAAGTTTGGCGCATATAGCACTGCCTCTATGTATGTAGTCGTAAATATATTTCATCAAATATTGAGCTTTTCACAAAATTAAAAATAATGAATGTATTACCAAATTTTAAGAGGTTTTTTATAAGAGAAGTCGAATGAAATTGCTTTGATTTATATAAACGGTATTTCGTATATTTGCTATTCAATAACCAAATTAATCAACGTCATGAAGAAATTTACAAAATTGTGTCTTGTTCCCATTTTAGGTTTTGTTGCTTTTGCAACACATGTATCGGCACAAATTACAATAACGTCTGCTGATTTGCCTTCAGCAGGTTTAACAGTTACCACAGCGACTGATTCTACATCAGGTTATTTGCCGGGTAACCCAAGTGCAAGTACTCAAACATGGAATTTCGGTGTTTTAAAGCATCAAAAAACAGCACATGTAATTTTCAAGGCTCCAGGCAGTTGGACCAGTGTATTTCCAGGCTCTAATCTTGAAGATTCTACAGTTGGTGTTACCGGTGGTAATTTTCTGTCAAATACAAGTAGTGTTTTTTCAGTAGTTGGCTCAAGACAAATTGTTGTACCTATAAGCGGATACACATTTGATGTAAGAATGAAACTGAGCCCTGTATTTGTGCAGGCTAACCTTCCTGCAACTTATGGTGCTTCGTCTGATATTGGTACTAGCCTTAGTAGAGGCACTGTTAAGTTTAATCAAACCATTCTTTTTTATGATTCAGAAAAGATTACTACCAATATTACCTACTCAGATACAGTTGATGCTTATGGTATGATGACAACACCAACAGGTACATACCAGGTATTACGTCAAAATCATCATGAAGTGGATATTGATAGCATTACCATGCATACTACTGGTGGTAGCTGGGGACCTCCTCCGACAGGTAGTGGAGTTACAAATACTGTATATCATCAATATAACTGGTATACCCAAGGAATTGGCTATATACTTGTACAAATGAACATGAATACTAATGGTACAGTAAAAAATATTGTATGGGATTCTACTGCACCTGCAGGTATTAATGAGTTGAGTTATAATGGTAAAGTTACCGTGTTCCCTAACCCATGTACAAGCCAAATTACTTTTACTACAGTTGGTAATATTGCACAATACATTAATGTGTACGATGTAGCCGGTAGGAAATTAGAACAAGTAGAAATGAAGAGCGGCTTGGTTAATGTAAATACTTCTTCGTATGCTTCGGGTATGTACTTATACACCTTAAATGATAAAGACGGAAACATTGTTGACCGTGGTAAGTTTATGGTTAAGTAAATAGTTTTATTGAAATTTTAAAAGCCCTGCAGTAATGCAGGGCTTTTTTTATGTGGTAAATTGTAATGAGGGATAGTTGTGTGTGTTGCCCCAAACCCCTAAAGGGGCTTTAACTACACGTTAGGTTCTAAAGCCCCTTTAGGGGTTTGGGGCTGAAGCCAATACGATAGTGAATCTTAGTGATATGTGAAGTAATCTATATCCTTACTCCTAAAACAAGAATATCATCTAGCTGCTCTTCCTTTTGTTTCCAGCCATCAATAAAGCTTTCAAGGTGCTTGGCCTGATCAATCATGGTCATGTTCTTTATTTCGAGTAGTAAGTCTTTAAAGCGCTTCGATGTGAATTTTTTGCCTTTCTCTCCACCAAATTGATCTGTATAGCCATCAGAGAACATATATATAGTATCGCCTTCTTTCACTTCGGTTTTAAAAACATCAAAGCCCTGATCTTCTTCTGTAAAGCCACCAATCGCTTTCTTGGTAGGTTTATATTCTTCCAGTTCGGTTGCGCCCTTACGTATTACCCATAAAGGGCGGTTAGCGCCTGAAAAAGACAAGTGGGTTCCCCCATTTTCTTTTTGTATGCAGCACAATGCAATATCCATACCATCGCGGGTAGAGTTACTATCGGTGCTTTGGCGCAACGATTTACGTATTCCTTTATTTACTATCGAAAGTATTTCTCCGGTATGTGATGTTTGGTGAGATGCATCATAAAGTTTTTCGTACCCGATAAGGCTCATAAATGCGCCAGGTACACCATGGCCTGTACAATCGGCCGCACCGAAATATATCTTCTCCTTGTTATGTAAAAAGAAATAAAAATCGCCACTCACAATATCCTTAGGCTTAAATAGTATAAAGCTATCGGGCATTATTTGGCGTATAGTTTCAGGTGCAGGTAAAATAGCATCCTGTATTCTTTTGGCATAGCTAATGCTATCTGTTATTTCTCTGTTCTTTTGCTCTATGCTCTTATTCTGGAAATCGAGGTCATTGTTTAGTTTACGCTTTTGTCTGTAACTCTTGTATGCATATATGGCAAAGCCCATAACCAATAGCAATACTACAATTGCCGAGTAAGTCATTATTTTTTGCCTCTTCAATTCACCATCGCGCAATGCTACTTTCTTTTCATCTTCAACCCGCTTCATTTCCTGTTTCAGTTCAAAATCAAGTACCGATAAAAATGGTTTTATGCTTTTAGCATATTTTTCATCGTACATAAAATCACCATCGTTAAGGTCGGCATTATAGCGTATCATGGCCAGTGGGGCTTGTAACAATTGGCTTATATCAACACCATCGATCTTTTTAAAAATGCTTACTTCAATATCGTATGCCGAAAAACCGGTTTTGGCGCGGGCCAGCGGAACATTTTTAGTTGAAAAGGTTATACATTTTGAAATATAGCCTGGCTTTGAAAACGTAAACATGTACTCGGTATCGGCACGAAGATTAAAGACAAAATCGCCATCGGGTGATGTAACCTGTTGCAGTAAAACACTATCGGAAAATAAAGATATTACTGCTCCCTGAAGTGGTTGTCCTTTTTCGGTTACAGTTCCTTTTACTTCAATTGACCAGGTGGGCTTGGCCGCAAATGCTTTAAAAGAAATAAATATGCTTAAAAGCAGAATTATTTTACTTACAGAATGGCGACTTAGTATGAGCATGATGATTTTATCTTGCACAAATGTATTACAATATGTTAATAGTAAGTATAGTGAAGTTTTGTTCGGGATTAACCCGGCAGTATATAATGTGCCGGCAACTTGCTGCGTTAATCAGTGTAGATTTTTGCCGTACCTGAACCTTTAATTCTGAATTTACGAATACGGAACACCTTGTAGAGCACTACATTTAGTACAAGTGATGCTGCTGCTGTTTCAACTATTTGCGATGCCGGGAACCCCTGTGAAGAGTATCCACTGATAGCAAGTGGAGTAACAATGCAGACTGTTGCAAGTGAGGCTATAACAAGGCCGCTAAAAAGTGGCCTTAACCGCGGTTGAACTGATATATATTCTATTTCTCTAAAGGGTATAACTGTAATTTCATCATTGGTATATGATGTAACGCGTTCTTCGTAAGTAAAGCCTGCATCTGAATAGCCATGATATTGCTCTGTGCCGCCAACCATTATAAGTGAATTAGCATCACCAACAAATATGGGGCCAGTGTATGTATGCGAACCTGCACTATCGGTAAAAAGATGGATTATCAGGTTACGGCCCTCTCTTATTCGCTTGTCAATACTGGGGTTGTTAAAGCTTGCAAATGGTAACCGCTTTAAACCTGTACTATCTTTTTGTGCATAAGTGCTTACCGAAACAAAAAGAATACAGAAAAACAGTAATATGTTTTTCATTTTTATAGTTGACTGATTATTTCGGTAAATGAGCATTGTTTGGTAAAAATATCATTTATTTGTTAATCAACTACTTAGTAACAGGTCGAAATTTCAAAAAAGGCAGTTAATTGATTATGTTTGCTATAACATATTCGTAGAAAACAAATAGCAAAACGAAATAAACGGACATGAATAAATACCATTTCAATAATAAAGTACTTCTTTTTACTCTTGTGTTTGCATTATTTGGTTTATCGGGCTATTGCCAAACCTATTATGTTGCTACTACAGGTAGCGATGCAAATACAAAGGTGCAAGCGCAAAATACAGCTACCCCCTGGAAAACAATTCAGCATGCTTGTAATAATGCTACCCCGGGTACTACAATACAAATAATGGCCGGAACTTATGTTGAACAAATAAGTATGCCCGTTTCTGGTTCTGCGGGTGGTGGCTATATAACACTTACTAATTACAATGGTGGTAAGGCAATTATTAGTGGAAATGCAACAGCGGCAACTTTGCTTACAATTTCGAGCCAGAGCTATATTAAAATAATAGGGCTCGAATTTTATAATTGTATTGGCAATAACAGTATTGGCATATTTATTGATGGAGTAACAAGTAATATCCAAATAGCAAATAATGTTATTCATCATATATACTGGAACGCTTCTTTTTCGGCTGTACCCAATAGTAGCCAAAATGCACAGCCATTAATTGCCTATGGTGATTCAATTACATCGTTGAAAAATATCACCATACAGGGTAATAACTTTTATGATAATGCTACCGGATTTAGTGAAAGCTGTACGCTGGATGGTAATATAGATGGCTTTAGTATCAGTAATAATATGGTTCATAATAACCAGAATATAGGGATTGATATAGCAGGTAATTATGGCACCTGCCCCGACCCCTTCACAGATCATGCCAGAAATGGAGTAGTAAAAAATAATACCGTTTGGAAATGCCATTCGGTATATGATGGTTCTGCCGCGGGTATTTATGTTGACGGTGGTAAGAATACAATAGTTGAGCAAAATGAAAGCTATAATAACGACTGGGGCATTGAAGTAGGGTGCGAAATCCCCGGAGATACTACAGCTAATATTAAAGTGAGAGATAATATTTTATACAGAAATGGAGGCGGGATGCAGGTAGGAGGGTACGATGGCCCCGTAAATACTGGCAGGGTTATTAATTCTACTATATCAAACAATACCTTTTTTGCCAATGATACACTGGCAACAGGTAATGGAGAGCTATCATTGAGTTATAGCGAAAACTGCTCCTTTTACAATAACATATTTTATAGTAAGAGTGATGCCATAATATCTTCAGGTTGGAATACCGGAAACTCCAAAGCGTTTCAATTCGATTATAACCGATATTATTCAATTAAAAGCGATTCGGTTAATGCCACATTTTCATACGGTACATTTTCCTATACAGGTTTTACAAGCTATAAGAGCGGTAGTGGATTCGACTCACATTCAGTTTTTACAAACCCATCGTTAACTGATACTACATTATCTGCATTAAATTTTCATTTGCTCTCATCATCGTCATGCATCAATGAAGGTATGCCCGGCTTTCCTGTTGATACAAGTGAACGTGATTTTGATGGGAATGCCAGAATAGTTGGCAGCCATATAGATATCGGTGCAGATGAGTATCAAAGCCCAAGTGGTTTATATGCAATAGATAATATTGAAAGCGTAAAAATTTATCCTAACCCGGCAACTTATTTTATAACAGTAGAATTACCGGCCAATATAAGTTCGGGTACAATAAAGGTTATTGATATGTACGGAAGAATTGTAATTGCCGAAACAATAAATAGCAAAACGTTGAATATGAATATGAGTAACCTGCCTACAGGTGTTTATTGCATTTTAGTGGATGATAAGTATTGCAATAAAATTGTAAAACAGTAATATTTCTTATTTATTTTTCGATAAAAACTGAAAATCAGTGCGTTATGGCGTATTGATAAGCGATACCTCAAATTAGTGCAATATTTACGGTAATATTAAAAGCATTTTCTACTTTTGATAAGTAATGCTAAACCATAGACTAAACCTTCAATTCAAAATTTAATCTAATTCAAAAATTAAACATGAAAGTTATCCCCAAATTAAGTATTGCAACAATTGCAGTTTTTTCAATGTTCGCAGCGTGTAAAAATTCTTCGACTAGTGATTTTGAAACTGACGCTAACACCGGCTTGCAATATCATTTCTTTAAGCACGATGAAAAAGGCGCTAAGCCAAGCATAGGAGATTATGCCGAAGTTATGCTTACACTTAAGAATGCCAATGATTCTGTTATTTATGATGCTCATCATAAAAGAAGAATGGAAGATTCTTCGTTAACTATGAAATTACATTTGAAGGAGAGCTTTAAGGGGTGCCTTCCTGAAGGTGTCGTAATGATGTCAATAGGTGACAGCGCTAGTTTTAAGATCAGTGCCGATTCGTTATACCTTAAAACTTTTCAATCGAAGCAGTTGCCATCATTTATAAAGCCGGGTTCAATGCTTACATTTTATATAAAACTTGTAGGATTTGAAACACCAAAGCAAATGGCTGACGAAATAGATAAGAAAATTAAGGAACGTCAGGAAATGCTGGAAAAACGGAAAGCAGATGAAAAGGGAGATATTGATAAGTACCTGGCAGATAATAATGTGAAGGTAAAACCAGAAAGTGATGGTATTTATATACTTAATAGGGTTAAAGGTAAAGGCAAGCCAATTAAAGCAGGCGATTCGGTAGAAGTGAAATATACCGGCATGCTTTTAGATGGTGCAGTAGCTGAAACATCGGACCATGGCCCCGGAAGAACAACATTTACATTGGTGTATGGTAAAGATTATTTTATAAAAGGATTTGATGACATCATTACAAACCTGGAAGAGGGCGGAAGTGTTAAGGCTTTAATTCCTTCTGCACTTGCCTATGGTGAACAGAAACAAAGCCATTTAATACTCCCATATACTCCTTTAGTATATGATGTGGAAATAATTAAAGTAAAGTAGTGTTGGACTGAACAATAAACTGAAATAAAAATTAAGAACATGAAAACAATATTTAAATCGCTGATAGTTGCCGCTGCAATATCTTTCAGCACATTCACTCCGAAAATTTCGGTGGCACAAGACCAGCCTGTAGTGTCGTTGCAGACCTTTTATGATCAATTGACTCCCTACGGACAATGGGTTAATTATCCTAATTATGGTTATGTATTTATTCCTAATGCCGGGCCTGGTTTTATTCCTTATTCAACGGGAGGACACTGGGCTTATACTGAACAATTTGGCTGGACATGGGCGTCTGATTACGCGTGGGGATGGGCAACATTCCACTATGGCCGATGGAATTACGATTATAACTATGGATGGTTTTGGGTGCCCGATCTGCAATGGGGCCCTGCATGGGTAGTTTGGAGGAATTCAGACCAGTACTACGGATGGGCGCCTTTGCCTTCGGGAGTTGATTTGACTTATGGTATGAACAACGGATATGGAATACCTGCTGATCACTGGTGTTTTGTTCCTAATCAGTACATATGCGACCCTTATATAAGCAGGTATTACATGCCGCGCGGAAACAATGATATATTTTTGATGCATACGGCTATAATTAACAGAATGAATTACGATAATGATCGTAGGTATAATTATTTTGCTGGGCCAGATAGGTATGAGGTAGAAAGGTACCATCACGGGCAAATACAACCGGTAGTTATAAGCTATAATTCAGACCCTCATCACGTTTATGGCAATAATGAAGTTGGCATGTACCGCCCTGATAACGGATATCACGATGAAGGACACCATGACGACAGGCACCATGATGATGGACATCATGACGATGGACACCATGATAATGGGAATCACGATGACGGACATCATGACAATGGAAATCGCGATGATGGGCACCATGGTGACGGCAGGCCGACAACTGTTGTAGAAGTAAATCAAATGCCTCAGCGCGATGCTAATCATCAGCATACCGGAGGTATGAACCAGGCTCGTCAGGTTAATAATAATCCGGGTATCAATAATCACTAAGTGTAACCTGTTAAACGAAACATTATCTTTTAAAATAAAAAACCCCGCATTGCGGGGTTTTTTATTAAAGTAGTAAATAAGTTATATTAGAATTGAGCTTTTTTAGGCACCGGCCTTTTGTGCACCAATACTATATTAATGCCGAAATGAAACATTATGTTTTTTGCATCTTGTGGCAGGAAAAAACCTAAAAGATTATCACTTACAAAATAAAGTTGAACGGGTCCCAGCTTATGGGCTAAGCCAAGTCCAATATTAGTATAGCTTCTGTTATAGATAGAATAAGAAATAGAAGCAGTGAATGACTTACCAACCTGCTGGTTGAATGATAATGTTAAAGCCGGATTAATTCCGGTGCTGTAAAACTGACCATAAAGCAAAATGCCTGCAGTGCTTTTTGCTGTAACATTATAATTGCCACTAAGGTATACCTGGGCATTAAGCATGGTGGTATAACTATTATGCAGTGTGTTTATCTGGAATGTTTTTTTAATGGAATCGAGAGTGGTTTGTAGTACGTTACCTATTTGTATTGATTTACTGCTGATAAAGGTATTCACATCAACACCATTGTAAGTAAAGGATGCATTGCTTTCATTGCTTTGGTAATTGGTTGTATTGTCGTGCCAGGTAATAAAACCAAGGTCAATAACACTAGCCGATAAAGTAATTTTATCATTGAGTTTATAAGTGCCACCCAGGTCAACACCAGCCCCGCCATTATGCTTTTTGAAAAGATAGTTGGTAATATCTTTCCCGCTATTAAAGTTGAATTCATTATTATCAATGCCTGATGTGTTTACATTAATGTTAGCCTGGCCGGTAAGTGCAAAGTCATTGGCATCGGTATATAGCGATGCACTTGTATTTGTAGTTGTAATATTCTCTTCGCCGTACAAATATTTTATTTTTCCACCCAAAGTTAATTTGTCATTTATATGGCGAGACCAGCCAAAACCATATTCGCGGTAATGGGTAGCGTTAAAGCTTGGAGCTAAACTTAATGTTTGCCCTATTAAAGCACCTCCGTTACCATTCCAGAGGAAATTCATAAAATCCTTGGTATAGCCAAAACGAATATCTACTTTCTCGGTAGCATTAAAACTGAAATAATTTTTCTTTATAGGGAACCCAAACGAGATGAGATCGGTATGATAATTGATGGTGATGAAATTTTGTTTCCCCAATTTGCTCAGCATGTTAGGGATATTAACTTTAATGGAGTCGCCATCTGGCTGCATCAAATCAGAATATTTAAAGCCACTGTTCGAAAGGTTAAAGTATTCAGAAGACAAAATGGGCAACCCTATGAACACGGTGGTATCTGTTGGCCTGAATGTAGGGTTGTCATACATGCGTTGCGGTACAGCCTGCATATTATAAAGGGTGAAATCTTGCTGGGCATATAAAACATGTGACGTAAACAGGGATACAAAAGCAAAGGAAAAGTAAATTGCTTTTTTTATAGAGGTCAGTTTGAACATTAGCTGTCTGTTGTTTTTTGTTTTATAGTTTTTGCTGAACTTGTAATAATACCTCCATACCTAGCTTCAGGTCTATCCTGTAATTAGAATAAATTTTAACATTAGTAGCTCCCTTATTAGTTGTGCTTTCAACATCTTTTATTAAAAGATGTGTTGCATTGCCCAGTTTTGCCAGGCGTGCCTTGGTAAGAGTTGTTCTATATGTGTATTGTGTAGGTGCAATAACTATGCCTGCAGCATTAAGCACACCCGATCTTATAATTAGCTGGTTAGGTATCACCAACGAATCGAGTTTATGGTAAAGGCTGTCGGTAAAATATATTTGCATATTAACATCAATAGGCATACCATTCGATGTGTAAATTTGAAATAATGCCGACTGGACATTAGATGTTACAAATGAGCCTGGAGAGAATTGTATAGTATCCTGCAACACAAAATTGCTTGCTGTTCCATAGAGGGGTAAATCTGCCTCAATTGCAATTTTACAGCGGCTGCTGTCGAGCACAAAATTGGCATGCGTTGCTCCTGCAGGGTTACTTGTACCAGTGCCGCTATAAATAAAGAACTTTGGGTCATTGTTTATCACCGTGGCTATATTGCTGTTCCCTTTATTTAAGGTAAATGAATCTGCAAGCACCTGGCCTATTTGGTTAAACCCCGGACTGAGTATAGGCAATGGATTTGGAACACCGGTAAGAGGAAAATTACTACCGGGTGGATTAAATGCTTCAAGCAACGGAAGGGTTGCACTAATGGGAACTCCGTAGGAATTTGAAATAGTAACTTTAAGCGATGGGTTAACAATTGAAAAAACACCGCTGCCAAGCGAATTCTGAAAAATAGTAACAGCTATAGTATCTTTATTGGTAGGTGGGAATAAAGATAATTGCCCTACATCACCAAAAATTTTCAAAAACTGTATCGTATTAAGGGAACCTGATATAGATATTGAATCGGTGGCAGGAGGAGGTGCGCCGCCACCTGTAAGTGTAACACTATAATTTACAACAAACTGATTTGAAGTTGTTCCGCCAACGGTCATATCAACATCGTATCCAGCGAGGTTATAATTTGCATTAACAACCACCGGTAAGCTGCCTGTATATTTAAAAGGCAATATTTGAGAAAAAGCAACTCCGTTCTTTTTTGCAGCAGGTATTGAAATAACTATTTGCCCGTTATATGGAAATTGTGAATTGAGTGTAAGATTTAGGTTACATGCTTTTAAAGTCAATGAATCAATAAACGTAGTACCTGAACCTGAATTGAAATTGACTGTTTGACTATAAGATGCCGTTACAATACCTGCTGAGCCAAGAGCTGCAATTTCAGCAGGGGTAAGGCCGGCAGAATACGATGGGAATTGCTGGTTGGGGAGTTTTATAAGGCTGTCTGCCCTAAGTGACAGGAGGCTGTTTTTATAAACTATAGTGCAAAAATTACTATCGTCAACTACTACCAACCCGCTTGTATTGCCTTTGGTTAACAGGTCTGCAATACTTAAAGATGAATATACCAATGGTATTGCAACACTTGGGCTGTATGTTATTGCTTCGAACTTATGATTGGTAAAATCTTTTACACACGATTGTATGGTTAGCAGCACCGCTGCCAGAATAACCAATAATCCGGACTTTTTGAAAATGATTTTATTCATGGCTCAATTTTGTAAGAATAATGCTTTCTTCTCAGCATCAAGCTTATATCCTTGCAAAGTTACATTTAATTGTTAAACCATAATAAGAATGTTAATAAAGTAATTGCAATTGCAAAACACAGGCTTATTGTACGTTTATAATACATAAAACTAAAACAATTTAGGTGTTAAACCATTTAACTGTAATAAACTGAGAAACTAAAGATGAATTTGTATCCTTTATAACTACCTTTGCTATTGAACCCCGATCGCTGATGTAGCGATATTATCATAACACTATGAAAAAAAAATACATTTCAATCCTTGCATTTTCTATCCCCTTATGGCTTAGTGCGCAACTTTCGGTTACAGTTACTATTAATACCAATAAAGAAAGAAAGGCAATAAGCCCCTTTATTTACAGCACTAACGGACAGAGTAATGACCGTGCAGAAAATATTACGGGCAGACGCATAGGTGGCAATCGAATGACCTCATACAACTGGGAAAATAATTTTTCAAACGGCGGTGCAGATTATATAAATGATAACGATAATTACTTGCCATGGAATGCGGGCTTGCAATCATCTCAATATTTAACTCCCAATATAGTATTGTCGGCTTTTCACGATACCTCATTAAGTATGAATTGCAACTCACTCATTACTCTGCCTATGGCCGGGTATGTGGCGCGCGATGGTAATGGAGTTGTATCGGGTGCACAAGCGCCACCATCAGGCAGGTGGAGACAAGTGGTGAACAGAAAGGGCTCTGCATTTTCTTTAAAGCCTGATACTACCGATAAATATATTTATGTAGATGAGTGCATGAATAATCTTATTTCTCAGTTTGGCAAATCAACATCGGCAAAAGGCATACAGAATTACGAAATGGATAATGAGTGGTCGATATGGAATGGTTCTGACCCGGTAATGCACGCTGCACAGCCAACTATTGCCGAGGCGATAAAAAAATCGACCAATCTGGCTAATACAATAAAAATAATGGATTCTGCAGCACTGGCATTTGGGCCGGTGGACTACGGCTACAATTCATACCTTAATTTTCAAAATGCAACCGACTGGAACACGTTTTCTTCGTATGGCAACTTTGCGTATGCTTACCTGCATTACATGAAACAGGAATCAGATTCGATAGGGCGCCGTTTGCTTGATGTGTACGATATACATTATTATTCATCTGCACAGGGACTTAATAACAATAAGGTGCTTGATGAGGTAGATACAACAAACAATACGGATAAAGGTGTGGTTATTGCACGCATGGAAGCACCACGGACCTTGTGGGATTCTACCTTTACCGAAAATAGCTGGATAGGCCAGTACTTTAGCCCTGTTGCGTATATACCTGCTGTACAACATGGTATTAATACTTATTACCCTGGTACTAAAATTGGTTTTACCGAATATAGTTTTGGTGGAACAAATCATATTTCGGGTGGTATTGCCTTAGCAGATATGCTGGGTATAGCAGGTAGGTTTGGCGTTTACTGGTGCTCAGTTTGGGGCTCTGTTGATCATTATTGGGGTTCGGGGTTTAAAGTTTTCAGAAACTATGATGGAAAGAATGGCAGTTTTGGTAATACGCACGTATATGCCTCGACTAATAACTGGAGAACATCATCTGTATATTCAGCCATACATAGTGCCGATACTACTACAATGAATATTATTGTTATGAATAAGGATTATGACTCAACGCTAAATGCAAGCGTTAGTGTAAATGCCAATACCAATTTTAATAAAGCCGAGATATATGCCCTTACAGGAGCTGATACGCTGATACATAAAATAGGCAGCATGGTTATTAAAAGCAATCATTTTACGTATACTCTTCCAACAATGAGTGTGTACCACTTTGTGCTCTCAGATAGTACTGTAATAACCGGCATGGTTAATGTAAGTAGCACAAATGATATTGCCATTTTCCCTAATCCATCGAATGGTTTATTTACAATTACATTTAGTAATGCACTAAACCAAAACAGAAAGATTGAAGTTATGGATATTACCGGAAAAATTGTAAAAACCATAATTGTAAAACCTAATTTGATATCAACTCAAATTGATATTCAAGACCTTGCTAATGGTATATATATAGCCAGAATACCTGCAGCAAATGGCCTGGTGGAAACTAAGAAACTAATTAAACAGTAAGCGGGTTGCTTTATTTCAACCGTGATATACACGCGATGATATAATCAGGCCATCTTTTATTTCAAGCACTTCTCCTACGGTCAGATTTTCTTCTCCGTCAACATAACGGATATATTCCATAAAGACACTTTTGCCATCAGCAATAAAATTTTGCGGTACATATTTTAATGTAGGCAAGCGTTCAAATGAATCTGCCCACCATAATCGCAATGCGTTTTTACCGGTTATAAGCCCTTTTGTTTCAGGCTTGCGCAACTTCAATTTTGGGCTATAGTGTTCTGCATTTTCGTTATAAAGGGCAAGCAGGTTTTCTAAATGGTGCTCATTAAAGGCATCAAACCATTTATTGGTAATAGCTACTACAGATGTGTCAGGCATAGATTAAATAATAGTTTCAAAGTATAAATATATATAATCCTGTTTTCTCTCTTCACGATTCCTTCATACTGTCGGTCTACCTTTGTATCATCAAATTGTAATTATGTAATTAAATAACATTAAATTTTAAAAGTCATGAAAAAGATCAGTTTAGTTCTCTCAGCTTTGGTTCTGTTTGCCGGTGTATCTTTCGCTAACCCAGTTGTTAAGCATGTTGCACAAAAAACAGATAGCAAAACTCAAAAGAAATCTACCAAAACAGGAAAGAAAGGTGGAAAAAAAGGCAGCAAGTCAACCAAGAAAGAAGCTGCTGCTACAAAGTAAGTTTGCCGAAATATAGGTTAAAGCCCTGCAGTTTTGCGGGGCTTTTTCTTTTTACGCATTTCGTTTTCGGGCGATTTTATGATTGCGAGTTTTTCGATCTTTGAATGCCGTTTCAAATCAGATTCATGTTTACATGCTTCCGATCGTGATTCGTAACAATGAGTATAGAGTAATTTAACAGGCCCTCTGCCCTTGGTGTATTTTGCACCTTTGCCGGCATTGTGTTTTAGTATTCGTTCTTCTACATTATTTGTAGTGCCAACGTATAAAGTCTTATCGGTACATTCAATAATGTATGTGTACCAAATTTCTTCCATAGCTTATTTAACTATGCCCTATGGTTATCTGCCTTCCAGTTTTTAACTGCTTTTTTAATATCGTCGTTACTTAAGTTTTCTTTAACAGCACGTTCTGTCAATCCAATAAATTCTTCATCGGGTGCAAATCGCAGCGCAATAATCTGGCTGATGGTGAGGGTTTTATCAAGAAGCTTACCTGTAAGTACAAAGTGGCGTAGGTTTTCTTCAGCACGAATAGCACGGTCCTGAGCTTTTAGAGAAAAGGAGCGGAAAAGAAAGTATGCAACTATTAATGAGAAAGATGTTAAAACAAGCAACGAGGCAGTGAACCTGCCACTGCCCTTACAAATGGCATGGCACAGATCTATAATTGTAAGAACAAATAAGCTGATTACACATATATAGTAAATGAGATGAGAGCGGGTTTCAGGTTTTAATTTGCGGTGGTTCTGGTAATTTTGTGTTTCCATCATTTTTTTATTTAATGACTAAAGTAATGGTTTAATAGTTCTTGGCGATTTTATTTGACTAATTCAGAGTCTAAACGGTTTAGATTATAACTATTACTAAATCGTTGTTCTTGTGGGAAAATGAGCGAACTATTAAGGTTGAATTTAGTAATAGATAGGTTAAATATTTTTTCTATCTTAGGCTCACAATTCAGCTCATCATTATATTTTGTAGAATAACCCCATACCCATGAAAAAGATTACTCTTATTTGTTCTTTCCTGTTTTTTGGCTTTTCATTGTCTAATGCTCAGCTAATAAATACTTTTGCGGGCTCAACCACACCCGGCTCAACTAATGGTACCGGTGTAGCTGCATCATTCTCGGGCCCTTACGGTATTACTTCCGATAACAATGGCCACGTGTTTGTATCAGACCAGAATAATAACATGATACGGGAAATAACTTTATCCACAGGTGCGGTTACTACACTTGCAGGTTCAGTAACATCAGGCCATGCCAATGGAATAGGCGCTGCTGCCAGTTTTAATTTTCCTAATGGACTTGCCGTAGTAGGTGATAGTCTTTTTGTAGTTGACGGAGGTAATAATGAAATAAGGCTCATTCGTATTTCTACCGGTGTAGTAACAACCTTTGCGGGTTCATATCTTACACCGGGTTTTAGTAATGGAACAGCGCCTTCTGCAACTTTTAACCAACCATTTGGAATAGTATCTGATGGAATTGGTCATTTATATATAACTGAACAAGGCAATAATGCCATAAGGCAGATCAATTTACCAAGTACTATTGTATCAACATTAGCAGGCGGAACTTCGGGTTCAACAGATGGTACAGGTATATCCGCATCTTTTAACTCTCCCGGTGGCATAACCATTGATGGAAGTAGCAACTTATATGTGGCTGAGGCCGGTAATAATGAAATAAGAGAAATAAATACTGTTAGTGCTAGTGTTACTACACTTGCCGGATCTACAATTAATACCGGTTCAACCAATGGAACCGGTACATCGGCTTCTTTTAATACCCCTGTCGGAATTGCTATTGATCCCTTGGGTAATTTATATGTTACAGAATATAATAACAGCGATATACGTAAAATTGTAATTTCAAATGCAACGGTTACTACATTTTCAGGGTTTCTTGCACATGGTTCTGCCGACGGAATATATTCGTTAGCTACATTTTACAACCCAACCGGAATAACCATAGTTAATGACACTGCATATATTGCTGATTATACAAATAACGAAATAAGGCAAGCAGTAGAAACAACATGCCCTACCATAAATGCTTTTATAAATGGTAAGGGCTCTGCTTGCTCAGGATTAAACGATACTGTTTCGGGTACTGTAACTGGCGGAATAACCCCATATACTTATTATTGGAATGCAATCCCATCTGTATCTGATACAGTCATCGTTCCCAATGCAAATTCAAATTTTACATATACATTAGTAGCTGTAGATCAGGCAGGATGCCATTCAGATACTACAGTAAATAATTTTAATATTGATGTACCTAATTCTTTTTCAACATATGGCAATGGAGCAATTTGCACCGGAGGTTCAACTTATATAGGTGAAGAAGGCGGAGCCGGCTCATTTACCTGGACCCCTTCGACCGGTATCATTTCAAACAGCGGGACGACAATTCAGGTTCAGCCTTTTTCGACCATTACCTATACGATTACTGAAACAGATGGGAACGGTTGCAGCCTTCAGGATTCTGTAATAGAGATAGTAAATGCTCCACCAATAGTAACTATAACAGGAAATGTAAATAGTGGTATGGTAATATGCTCGGGAATTGCTGATACTCTTCATGCTAATGTTACGGGTGTTGGCCCATTTTCATTTACATGGAGTTTCGACGGTTCGGGCCCTGAAGCAGTAGTGTTTTCACCGGGAGATTATAATGTACAGGTAACAGATAATAATGGATGTAACGCTTTTGTTGATTCTACAATAACCGGCGGTAATAATCCAACAATTAGTGTTTCACCTAATACCTCAATATGTATGGGTAATTCTGCCTCATTGCAGGCAAGCGGTGCTCCAAGTTATAGCTGGGCACCTGGTTCTAGTCTTAATTTTATTAATGATTCTACAGTAACTGCAAGTCCGACAGGTCAGACAATATATACTGTAACCGGAATTAGTTCGCAAGGATGCAAGGTTCAACAATATATAGGGGTGGATGTAAACTTTCCTCCTTCAATTAATATTTCAGGCGCTCTTTCAATATGTGCGGGAGACAGTACTTTTATAAATACATCGGGCGCTTCTACTTATACATGGGCACCATCAACAGGGTTAAATTCAACCAGTTCTCAATCGTTCAATGCCTCACCGGCTTCATCTACAACCTATACTGTTACCGGAACGAATTCTTTTGGTTGCACTAGCTCACAAATGATTGGAATATATGTGAACCCTTTACCTATTGTTAACATAACAGGGAATACTGCAATATGTAATGGTAACACAACTACATTAACAGCCAATGCAAGTGGTGGTAATGCGCCTTATCAATATTCATGGTCACCTACGGGTAGTACAAGTGCATTTATTACCGGAATTAATGCTGGAACATATTCTTGTAATGTTACTTCTTCATCGGGTTGTATGGGTACAGGTACTGCAACTGTTACCGTTAATCCAAGCCCTACTATAGCAGTTACCGGTGGTACAACAATATGCAAAGGAGATAGTACGAATTTAAGTGTAACCGGTGCACTTGCATATTCCTGGGCACCATCATTAGGGTTAAGTTCAACTAATGGAGGAGGACTT
>Ga0207054_1058_pt1 | contig 34504 bp, 30 predicted proteins | sample Alteio_BWMinCont_60_FD_153288 | JGI IMG/M metagenome (GOLD analysis project Ga0207054, IMG submission 153288) | Enriched cells from forest soil in Barre Woods Harvard Forest LTER site, Petersham, Massachusetts, United States -... | ecosystem: Environmental > Terrestrial > Soil > Temperate forest >... | reverse complement strand
TTATTGGAAAGATCGTTTTTCTGACACCTGATCCAAATTGTGTGTAAACTTTAATCATACATTTTTAGTGTTAATGTTAGTTGGTTTTGTTTTTGTTAGTATTTTCAGTTGTTTTTGAATTACGGAAATTAGAGCTTACCCATAATAAAAACAACGTTTAAGAGGCTCAAACACAGCGCAAACGTTTGTTTTTGCGGAAAATGAACCCACGCAAACGTTTGATAAATTAATGATCAATTAACATTCAGGGATTTTTGGGGGAGTATATTGCGATCTTTTGACCTTCCTAAATAATATTTTTTGTAATTATATCCCCGAAACGTCATGTTTTGGATTATCTCTAAATTTTTTTTGGTTAGAACAAAAAATAAACAGGATCGCAGACCTTTTTTTTTAGCACCAATGGGGATATTTTATAATTGAAAAAGGCGCCTTTCGCACACAAAAAAGCCAGCTGTTATTACTCAGCTGGCCTTTAAAACGGTGTAATCACTTCACTCTCAACGCATGGAAAGAATATCTTCCATTCTAAACACCGGTATTTATTTTACACAAAAAACTTTCGTTTAACATGGAGGGCTTATTATAAAGTAATGGCTGGCCTGCAAGCGTTTCGACCGTACAGCCGCTAAAATGGGCAATTGCCTGCCCTGCTGCTGTATCCCATTCCATAGTTGGTCCTTTACGAAAATACAGATGGGCTTTCCCTTCGGCGATCATACAAAACTTAATAGAGCTGCCAACGGCTATAAAATCAACAACCGGATACGCAGCGATAACTGCATCTTCGTCCCCATCCGAATGAGAACGGCTGCCAACGGCTATCCAATTATGTGCGCTTTTATCTGCTCTTATTTGCAAAGGTTGTTCAGCCGGTACCTGCTTCCAACTTCCCGAAACGCTATCGCCGTAGTATAGCAGGTTTTGTGTTGGGATATAAATTATTCCCAGCACCGGGGCCTGGTTATGGATAAGGGCGATGTTTACGGTAAACTCACCGTTTCTTTTAATAAACTCCTTTGTTCCATCCAGCGGATCGACGCACCAATAGTAATCCCAATTTCTCCGCACTTCATAAGGCGTGTGTTTACCTTCTTCGGATATAATTGGAATTTGAGGGTACAGTTTTGTTAAACCTTTGTATATGAGTACATGTGATACCTGGTCCGCAATAGTTAAAGGAGAAGAGTCCTCTTTACTGGTTATATTAAAATCCTGTTCAGGATCATCATAAATATTCATGATCGCATGCCCCGCTGCAACTGCAATATCTAAAACCGGGCCAATGTCTATTCTCATACTCCTGTTCGTTAAGGCATTTTATAAACATTATTACTGCGGTCTGTATCAGGGAACCGTCTATCGGGGTCAATGATTACGGAAGCAATTTTGGTGGTTGAATTACATCTCAAAGTCCATTTTGCACCCCGTTGCCATACCTCAACAGGAAGTTTAATAAGCTGAACATACCCATTTTGCCCGGTTACTTTTAAAGTGACAGGCAGGGCCATTTCTCCCAGGTTTTCTATGGAAATAAGTGCGCCTTGTGAGGGATCATTATTTATATACTTAACGTCGGTTACAGCCTGATCTACATTCCAGGTAGTATAAAACCATTCTTTCCAAAACCAGTTGAGGTTATCCCCGGCAGCGTCATTCATAGTGCGGAAAAAGTCATCCGGCTGGGGATGCTTATACGCCCAGCGTTTTATGTAGATATTAAAAGCGTAGTCAAACCTATCCGGGCCTAAAACTTCATTTCGCAGGATATTTAAGGCCAAAGCCGTTTTATAATAGTATAAGCCGCCTTCGGTCATTACTTCCGGCGCCGTCATTAATGGCGCTTTCTCTTTCAGCAGGCTGCGCGTTATACCTATTGCCGCACTGGACGTATCCACATATTCGCCATGATTAAATGCGGCAGTTGAGTATCCGTTAATGAAGGTATTTAAACCCTCATCCATCCACATAAAGCGGCGTTCATTACTGCCTACTATCATCGGAAACCAGTTATGCCCGATTTCATGGGTAACATCGCGCCACAGATCATCGTTTTTTATCTCGTAACTGCAAAATACTATACCCGGATATTCCATACCAAGCGCCACACCCGCCACTACAAATGCCGAATGCCAGGGGTAAACAAAATAACTGTTGGAGTAGAACTCAATACTATGTTTTAAATACTGTGCCGCCCGGCTATATCTTTCACGTCCAACACTTTCTGCAGGATATACGGCCATGGCCAGGCCGCCTTTTCCTGAAGGCAGGTTGATACGCGCCGCGTCCCAGATAAATGACCTGGATGTTGACCAGGAAACATCGCGCGTGTTATGCATTTTATAGTGCCAGGTTAATGTACCCTGCTGCTTCGGCCTTGAACCGGGGGCGCCAACTTCCCGCCTGCTAATAATACTAACCGTGCTATCGCTCTTTCCGGCATCCGCCAAACGCTTAATTTGTGTACCTGTTAAAACCTGCTGCGGATTTTGAAGATCGCCGGAACCCGCAACTATCATATCAGAGGGTACGGTAATAAAATAATCATAATCGCCGTATTCGCAATAAAACTCTCCCTCGCCCATATAAGGCAAGGTATTCCATCCCTCCACATCATCATAAACACACATACGCGGGTACCATTGGGCTAATTGATAGATCGTCCCTTGTTTAGTGGCCAATCTGCCCATCCGGTCGGCGCCATGTTCAGGAATAAAAAAGGAATAATTTACTTTTATGTTGATCTGATCTCCATGTGGCTTTACCGCAAAGGGTAAACGTATTTCCATACGGGTATCAGAAATTACAGGTTCAACCCGGTATGTTTTACCCATGTAGGTAACAGAAACCGATGCTATCTGGTATCCTTTAGTATATTTTTTCACATCAAAGCGGCCACCTGTAACAGGTGTTGCGGCTGTTCCTCTTGAATCTGCCCTGAATAAGTTCTGATCAACTTGCAGCCATAAATAGTTTAGCGTATCCGGGCTGTTATTGGTGTAATTAATACTAACATCCCCTTTTACCAAAGTATCTTTTTCTATCAAGGCTGCGCTAATAACGTAACTGGCTGAATTTTGCCAGTATTTAGGTCCCGGTGCGCCATTGGCACTTCTTAATTCATTGCCGTTATGGGTGAAAAATGAAGGATCGAATACCTGTAATGGATTGTAGGAAGATTTAGTTTGCGCCATTGAATAAAATGGCAGCATACACATACACAACAGTCCTGATTTTATAAGTCGTTTATAATTTATCATCGGTTATAAATTAAATTGGAAGGGCATTTTCCCTGATATCCTTCAAAATCTGTAATTGTAATGCTCTTTTGTCCAAATCAGATTGCCTCGCATTTTTTAAGATGCCCTTTTTTAATAGTTCATTCTCGATACCATATTTTTCAATAGCGGCCCCTGAAACCAAATTGAGATTAGCTAATGAAGTAACCAGTGGATAATTAAGCTTCCTTAAAACGTCCTGAGAAACCAATTCAAAAATTTCTATTTCTTGTTTCGTCAACTCCTTATGGAATTTGCCGGTATTGTTGCTAATGATCGGTTTTTCAAGATTTTGCCACATTTCACCGGCGGCGGCAGTAGCTTTTGATTCGTTAGAGTGATAAAAATCTAGCATGTTTTCAGCATAAGATATATCCAAAAATCTGCACAATTTCCTGATAACCGCTTCTGGCTGTTGGATCAGCGTTTCATAATTAAGTGAAAAAAAACGATCCTCACCCATTGATTCAGCTAATTTTATGCAGGCTGCCTGGTCTTTCGTCCATTGACTGGCCAGGTTATAAATATGTTTTTCTCCAACTATCGCTTTTTTAAAGGATAGCGCCACATCCCTGCCATCCCTGTACAGATAGATATATTTTAAATCAGGGTTATACTTTTCCAGGTCATTGGCATAATGAACGTTGGCCATGCTTTTGCAGCACCAATATTTTGCGTTTTTATGAATAGCGGCCTGTTCGTAAACAAGCCTGTTTATTTCAAAAAGACTATAGCTTTTAGAATTATCAAATATCCAGTCCCTGTCGGGTTTTATGCCATCCCACGGAACCGGGTTAGCCTCAACATAACTAACCACATCGTTTATTAACGCTTTATAAGCATCAGTATCAAGCGGTTCATAAAGTTGCAACAAGGGAACAAACGTAACCAGGATATGCGGCGGATGGGGCGATGCGATCTCGGCCGATTGATCCAATATTACCCTCAACAGGTTTGAACCCGACCTCTGTGTGCCGATTATTTGAATACCGCGTGGTTTTTTAAAATTGCTCATGTTAAATGTACTTTGTTATTACGCCGATAGCTATTGACGCGATGATTAAATAAACCGGGCTTATTTTATATTTAAAACTCAGGATTAATGCAGCGATGGCTATTAATACGATGCTTAATGATAATGGCTGCAACATTAAAATCCGTATTGCAGATGATATGATAAGGCCAATAACCACCACCTTTATACCAACAATCATGTTTTTAACCAAGTGATGGTCTTTTGTTTTCTTAAACGCTTTGGCAACTATTATCATCAAAATTGCTGAAGGCGCGAACATGGCGATGGTTGCGACTATAGCTCCAAAAATACCCGCCAGTTTGTACCCGATAAACGTAGCGCTCACCAGGATGGGCCCTGGGGTAGCCTGGCTAAATGCGATGGCATCAATAAATTGCTGCGAGGTAAGCCAGTGCATATCTTTCACAAATAAGGTTTGCATTAAAGGGACCATAACATAGCCGCCGCCAAATAATGAAAGGCTTATCCCCGAAAAAGCCACAGCTATTTTCAATAGTAAGCTATTGAGGTTTTTGTAGGCATTGCTGATAAAAAAAACTTCATTAACGACAAATAAGCTGATAAGCAAGTTATTACCGATGTTAGTTTTGAATTTACTTTTAATTTCAGGACCATTAACCAATGAGCCCCTTGCGTGTTTATTGTTGCCAACTACTACACCAGCAATGGCACCCGATAAAATAAGGGCAATTGTAATTATATAACTGTTTGTTACCGACATAACTACAATTGCAAACAAACAGCATAAAGCCTTTTGGTAATTTAGCGCAATCTCCTTTTTATATAATTGAAAACCTGTTGATAAAATAATTGCGCTTACTGTGGCGCCCATGTAATACATAATTTCGGCCCAATTAATTTTGTAGGCGTGGGCAAAATATGCCCATGACAAAATCAGTATTAAGGTACAGGCCGGCAACAAAACCGCCAGCATACTAATTATAGCCCCGGCTTTGCCTTTGAGGTGATAACCAATATAAGCAACAACATTTACGGCAAGCGGCCCGGGCAGCAAACTGGCAACAGTTACGCCGTCCAGTATTACTTCATTATTTAAGGTTTCATCTTTTTCAACCATTATTGTTTGAACCAATGAAATTAAGGCCATGTAACCGCCAAAACTTACGCATCCGATTTTGAAAAAAGTAAAAAACAGATATTTGAGGGTTATCCTTTTAGTCGCAGGCGTATTTATACTACTTTCTGCCAATTGAATTTGAACTATCGAAGCGTTAAACACTATACATATCAATTAAAGTTTTTTGAAATTTACAGACAAACTTCTTTTAATCAATCTGAAATTCCAACACAAACGTTTGATAAAGCTTAAATATGGCGCCATTCAATTATGAGCGGCACAAATTTAAAACCATAGCCGATGTCATTTTTGCGAGATCAAATTCCGGTTTCCATCCCCAATCTTTTACTGCTTCGCTATCATCTATTGAAGCCGGCCACGAATCGGCTATATTTTGCCGAAAATCGGGACTAAAGCCGCATTTAAAATCCGGGTAATGCATCTTTATTTCCTTAAACAAATCTGCAGGTGTAAAACTTAGTCCGGAAAGATTATATGACGACCTTATTTTAATTTGAGCCTCGTCTGCTTCCATTAAATTAAGCGTAGCCTGCAAGGCATCATCAATATATATCATTGGTAAACGCGTATTTTCATTTAAATAGCAAACATAGTTTTGTTGTGCAATTGCTTTGTGAAATATATCCACTGCATAATCAGTAGTGCCGCCACCCGGCATTGACTGGTAACTTATAACTCCGGGATATCTTAACGAACGTATGTCGATACCATAACGTTTATGGTAATATGAAGACCAGTTTTCGGCTGCAACTTTACTTACCCCATATATAGTTGAGGGATTGAGATAAGTATTTTGAGGCGTTTGTTCTTTTTGCGCATCAGCCCCAAAAACCGCGATAGAACTCGGAACGAAAACTTTTTTTATACCACCTGATCTTGCGACCTCAAAAACGTTTAGCAATGTCTGCATATTTAAATTCCATGCCCAAACAGGGTCGGCCTCCCCTTTTGCCGAAAGAATAGCAGCAAGTTGATATATTTGAGTAATACCGTGCTTTTTGCAAATGTTTGCTAAATCGACCGCGTTTGTGGCATCGAATTTCTCAAAAATTCCGCAAGGCGAAACGGGTGCGTATAAATCAGCTCCGATAACATTGTTTAAACCGAATGCTTTTTGTAATACCGGGAGTAAGGCAGTTCCAATCTGACCATTTGCTCCTATAACTAAAATTTTATCTGTATACATCTTTTAAAATCAATCTAATTATTTAGCCCCTTTTATTTCCCGGCGAATACTTATTTTTGTAGTTCCGAACATTATTTGGGTTATAGAGCCGTTCAATAGTGTGTTAATATTAATTCGCGAAAATTATCTGAGATGGGTATATCTCAATTTTTTTATGAAACTATAAATTAAGTCCCTTACAGGGGTGCCTTTGTTTGCACTTATACAACGCAAACGTTTGAAAACATAAAAATCTCTGGGATATATCCGCGAATAAGGTATAATTTGCGCTTTAAAGTACCTTTGAAAGATCAATTAGAGAAATTTTAATAGTAACTTTAGGTTTAAGGCTCAATTAAGGGCGTTTTAACTGGTTTTATAAATGTCATCAAAGCCAATTACAATCAAGGAAATTGCTTCTATTTTGAATATTTCGGTGTCTACGGTGTCGAGGGCTCTTCATGATCATCCCAGCATTGGATTAACAATGCGATCAAAGGTGAAAAAATTAGCGAAAGAACTTAATTATGAGCCTAATCAAACAGCGATATCTTTTCAAAAAGGAAAGACCTATACCATTGGTGTAATTTTGCCAGAGCTTTCTGAATCATTTTTTTCCACAGCCGTTAGCGCTATTGAAGATACAGCCTACAAAAAAAACTATACTGTACTGCTGGCCCAATCACATGATAGTGAACAGACCGAAAAGCAACTGGTTGAAAAGATGAAGAATCACCGGGTAGATGGCCTTTTGGTTTCAGTTGCCAAAAACACTTCCACTTTTGAACACTTCCGGTCACTGGAAAAATACAACATACCCATAGTTTTTTTTGATCGCGTCCCGGAAATACCCGATATTCACTATGTAGGGTGCAATATGGAAACGGGTACAGTTGAGGCCGTAAGCTATTTGTTAAAAAAAGGACATCGTGCAATTGGGATGATCAACGGGCCTAAAACATTGCTGGCCAGTGGTCAACGTCGTGAAGGTTATATTAAGGCCATGATCGGCAACAGGCTTAAATTTGACCCGTCGTTAATAGTAAGTTGCGACCTGACGGAAGAAGGAACCAAAGAGGCGTTAAACGAATTATTAGCGAGCAAAAGAAAACCGACGGCTATTGTAACTTTTAATGATTATGTTTCACTGTTTGCTATAAAACATGCACGAGGCCTTAACATCAGCATAAATACTGATCTGGCATTTGTAAGCTATGCTAACCTGCCGCTTATAAACTATATGGATCATACACCTGTGGCATCGGTTGAGCAGTTCCCATACCTCCAGGGGCAAAAAGCAACTGATATATTAATGGACCTGCTTAATCAAAAAAATATAAAGACCCAGGAACATACGGCTTATTACAGAATTATTATCGAATCGCAATTGATAGAAAATAAAAAAGGGTCCCATTAAAAAAGACGCTCAATCGTTTGCGCAAATATTTAACACATCCATTATGTATGTTTGGTTGATCAATAACCAAACTTATGTTTGAGAACATTTTACTTAGCTTCGGCTTAAATCCTTCTGATTATACTATTCTACCTTTCGGCTCCGGTTTAATTAACCGTACATTCAAAGTATCCGGCAATGCCGGCGATTATATTCTTCAGCAAATCAATGTTAACGTTTTTAAATCGCCCGAGGATATTGCCGAAAATCTATCTTTATTACATAGCTATTTTGAAAAAAATAAATCTGATTATCTCTTTGTAGCCCCCTTACCGGCGGTTTCAGGGGAATTTTTAGTTAAATCAGCATCCGGTAATATTTTCAGATTGTTTCCATTTGTAAAGGGATCGCAAACCATCAATTTTATAAGCTATGAAAAGGAGGCATTTGAAGCGGCAAAGCAGTTTGGCAGGTTTACACGCTTGCTTAAAGAGTTTGAAATAGGACAGCTGAAATATACACTACCTGCTTTTCATGACCTGGAATTAAGATTTGAACAATTTAAAACCGCATACGAGAATGCAACAAGAGAGCGATTAGACCAGGCCTCGAATGAAATTAAGGAAGTATATAAACATTATTATATTTTGCAGACCTATAGGCAGCTGATCGCGAATAATGAGCTGCCCCTGCGGGTTATTCATCATGATACCAAAATCAGCAATATCCTGTTCGACGATCAGCAAAATGGATTGTGTGTAATTGATTTGGATACTGTAATGCCCGGATATTATTTGAGTGATGTTGGAGATATGATGAGAACCTATTTGTCACCTGCCAATGAAGAAGAGGCCGACCTTTCTAAAATCCATATCCGTGAAAACATTTTTTATGCCATTTGCAAAGGGTACCTGTCAGAGATGGGAACAGTGCTAAGTGAAACAGAAAAAAAATATTTTATATTTTCTGGAAAGTTGATGATCTATATGCAGGCCATCCGCTTTTTGACAGATTTTCTTAATAACGATATTTATTACGAGAATAAATACCCGGGGCATAACTTAAACAGGACAAGGAATCAGCTAACATTGCTCAAAAAGTACGAAGATTCGGAGGAGAAATTCGAGGATTTGCTGGTAAGGGCGCAAAAAGATTTTTCAATCGCTTAAAAATGGATTGACTTGATCATCACTTTAATTCTTAGCTCATTATAAAAATGCCTGAAAACAAAAAAGAGCACCCAAAAAGGGGCACTCTTTAAACTAAGCTTTAAATCGATCAACTAAATCTCACCTCAGTTCTCTTTAATAGCTTTCAGGGCGTATTCGCATTTTTTTCCAAAACTGTCTTTGGTAACGGGCCCTTGTTTATTAATATTCAATTTGACATACTAATTATGGTTGTTCCATGGTATATAACGATTTTACTTCGGTATCGCTTAAAACGGTGTTGTAAAGATGTATATCATCAAGCGACCCGATAAAATAATTACCGCCATAATAAGCGTTGGGGCTGTTTGGATCGGTAAAGTTATACGCTGTTTTAGGAAGTTCGTTTCCTATAGCAACCGGTGGCGGCGAAACCAGGGAAATTGGGTCGCCTGTAACGTTGGCTGTTTTTACCAACGCGCCGTTGATGTAAAATTTCTCGGTGCCATTTGTAAAACTCGCTACCACTTGTGTCCATACGCCCAGTGTAACCGATGGGCCGCCATCGTCCTGATCATGATCGCCGGTGCTGGTATTTACGGTTAGGAAAGGTAAGTCGCCGCCTTGTAATTGGAATTTATACCCATTCCAGCGGTCAACAGAAAATATATAATTGCCATTACTCGCCAAAGCTGGTTTTATCCATGCGCAAATGGTAAAATTTGAGGGCCGCAATGATACATCAAAAGGCACTTCAATATAAGCCCCGTTATTAAAGTCATAAGCGCTATTGGCATTGCCGTACCTGTCGGCAACCAAAACAGGTAATGTAGCGCCATCAACGGCAGGGGCGCCGTAAGGGCCTACCCAACCGGTTTGTAAAGTACCATTATGGCCATTGCCCGATACATCATTTGCGTTTCCGTTAAAAGTCCAGGAGGCAACCAGGTTGGCAGCGGAAATTTGCTGAATTAAATTAACATTAAACTGCGTTGCTGCCCGCATAAGGTTTGCCAGCGCATTATTAACCTGTTGTTGCGTAAACTGGCCTGCCACAACACTTTGGGCTAAAGTTAAGGCTGTTTGAAGCGCAGCCTTTGATCCCGGCACATAATCTCCCGCTTGCTTTCCTTCAACCGCCTTGGTATAAACCGCCGTCAATGAATCTGTTTCTGAAACAAGCTTCGTCTTGTCTGACGTATAATCTGGTTTAGCAGGGCTTTTTTTACAGGATTGAAAGACTGCTGCCAGTGCCACCACCATGATGACTACTGTTATTAGTTTTTTAAGATTTTTCATTTATTAATGATTATTTAAAAAATATACAATTACTCACCCAACTTTAAATTTGCCTCCCTTTCACTTTCCGGTATCGGGAAAAACTGGTTAGTGGTAAAATTAAAGTTGGGCTTACTGCTGAGCGCCGCTGCGGCATAAGCCTGGCCGTAACGGATAATATCAAAAAACCGGTGAAACTCCAAGGCCAGCTCCGAGCGTCTCTCTGCACGTATCTGGGCACGCAATGACACCTGGTCGGTAACAGTAATATCAGGTAATAACCCGGCAGGTACAGTGCCATATCCCGGTAAAGAAGTATCATACAGATAGCTTTCCCTGGCGCGTTTACGCACACGGTTAAGCGGCACTAAGGCCCCGGCGCTGTTACCCGATTCATTTAACCCTTCAGCCTCAATTAAAAGCACTTCTGAAAAGCGTATAGCCTGGTAATTTAAATTACCATCGCCTTTAATATTAGTTGGTATTTCGGATAATGGCTGTGTATGTTTTTTACTTACATAACCCGTTGTAGTCCAGCTTGGGTCAAAAGCACTATCATAATATGGATGCCCTGCCCTGCCGACGGTGTAGTCAAGGCGCGGGTCATCGGTACCGTCGGTGGCCTTTTCAAAATTACTAACCAGGCTTTGCGTTGGTAAATAAAATCCGTAGCCATTTAACGGGCGCGGCGCAAACCATTGATTTAAGTTATTGCCCTGGAACGGAACAAGGCCACTGGTATGTTGTATCGAGAAAATGCCTTCTGCGTTATTTTTAGTTGCAGCCCTGAAGTTATCTGAAAAAACAGGCAACAGGCTGTAAATACCCAACGCGTCCACTGCCTGAGCAGTTGATGCCGCCAGTGCCCATTTTTGTTCAAATAGATAGGTTTTGGCCAATAAGGATAAAGCCGCGCCTTTGGTTACACGTCCCAAATCGGCGCCTGTCCAGCTTGTGGGCAAAACATTTGCTGCGGCCTGGCAGTCCTTCTCTATCTGCGCATAAATTTGTGCCTGCGGTAAAGCAGGGCTTTGCAATTCGGCAGGGGTTTCTACCTTTAAATGCAAAGGTATTTTTCCATAAGCTGCTGTTAAATTAAAGTAATAGTAAGCCCTTAAAAATTCGGCCTGCGCTACTACTGAGGCCCTTGTTGGCTCTGATACACCTGGCTGACTGGTCGCCAGGCCATCTGTAACTACGTTACATGCAAAAACGCCATCGTAATACCGTTTCCAAACAGCTTCAACAGCCGAGTTTGAAGGATTGATATTAAAGTTTTGCACGCTTAAAAAGTCGGCCTGGTCACCATCACTGCTTCCTTTTATAGCGTCATCCGAAGCCAGATCGCCCAGCACCCATATCGCGTTCGATGACGCATCGGTAAAGGTAAGCGGAGCGTATGCAGCATTTACCCCCAAAATAGCATTAGCATCCGAGGTAAAAAAGTTGCTGGTTTGGTACTGGCCCAAAACCGGTTGGTCCAGCGCCTTTTTACATCCCGTTGAAATTATGAACAGGGATGCGGTTATGTAGATATAAATATTTTTTGCTTTCATCTCTATATTTTTTTAGGTTAGAAATTAGCGTTAACACCAACAGTTATTGTACGCGCCGATGGATAAGTTCCCCAATCGATACCAACTGCCCTTGGGCCATCTGCTGCATTATCGGTATTTTGATATTGCTCAGGGTCAAGACCAGTGTATTTGGTAAACGTTAGCAGATTTTGGCCGCTTACGTAAATGCGTACGGATGATACACCAAGTGTTTTTAAAGTATTGGCGCCTAAAGTATATCCCAATTGTGCGTTTTTAAGCCTCATGTACGATCCGCTTTCAAGGAACCGCGTTGATGGCATTTTGTTATTGGAACCATCAGTCCACGATAGCAGTGGATAAGTATTGGTTGATCCGGGGCCAGTCCAGGCATTTTCGGCGATACGTTGCGTAATATTAAAAGGACGATAAAAGCCTTCGATATCAGTAAGCACCTGGTTATATATTTTATTACCATATACCCCCTGGAAAAATACGCTCAGATCGAAATTTTTATATTTTACGTTGCCAGTGAGGCCGTAAGTAAACTTAGGTATCGGACTGCCTACGAAACTGCGGTCATTGTCATCAATTACCCCATCGTTATTTACATCCTTATACATCACATCGCCCGGCCTTATTCCCGGCCCTTGATAGGCATGGGTAAATACCTGTTGTGCATTTTGAAATATACCCTCCTGCTGCAATAAATAAAACGAACCTATTGGATGGCCTACTTCGGTCAAGGTTGCGTAATAGTTATTGTCGATACGGCCGCCCGGGATAGGTGTGCCGCCTGCAAGGGATGTTACTTCGTTTTTAAGTGTGGCAAAATTGCCGTTCAGGCTGTAACTCCAGTCATGATTGATCGTTTTTTTATAAACCAGTTCCAGTTCAAAGCCGCTGTTACGTACACTTCCGGCGTTAACCTCAGGTTCGCCAACTGCAAATGGGGCCTGTCCGCCACCGCTGCTCGGCTGGGGCAGGGGTATTAGCATGTTTGTTGTATTTTTAATATAGTAATCGGCAGTTAACATCAGGTTATTGTCTAAAAAACCGATGTCTAAACCAACATCTTCCTGGGTACTTGTTTCCCAGCGTACATTTGCATTGCCTAAAGATGTTATACTAATTCCCTGGGTCGAAGTACCTCCAAATGGATAATAACCACTTGTACCGAAAGTAGAGGTGTATGGATAATTACCGATGCCTGAATTACCTAACTGGCCAACACTTGCGCGCAGTTTCAGGGTTGAAATAGGCTTCACGTTTTTCATAAAATCTTCCCTGTCGATCCTCCATCCTAATGATCCTGAATAAAAATTCTCATAGCGGGATGATGGGTCAAGTTGAGAAGATCCGTCACGACGGAAATTCACACTGGCAAGGTATTTATTATCGTATTGATAATCCACACGGCTAAAAAGCGAAAACATAGCAAGGTGTGCTTCATTGCCCCCATTTTGCTGGCTTGCTGCCGTCCCGTTATCCAGGTATTGAAAATCGGCAGTTTGGTTAACAAAGCCGGTCCGCGAAGCCGACATGGCCTGCACATCTTGCTTAATTAACTCAGTTCCTGCTAAAAACTTCAAAACGCTTTTGCCTAAGGTGAGGTCGTAGGTAGCAGTATTTGTCCAGTTATAATTCAGGTTATCTTCGTTTGATTGAGAAAGCGAGTTTGGAGAGTTAAAAAAACGGTCGATGCCAAATGTTTCAAAAAACTGCTTATTATCTGTTTGTATCCAATTTAAACCAACATCCGACTTAATCTTCAGCCCCTTTATCGGATCCAGCTCTGCGAAAGCATCACCTAATATGGTATAGCCATAAGTATTATCGTTAGTTGCATTGGCAAGCGCAACCGGGTTTATACCATCGCCCAAAAAATTACCTAAAGTAGGGTCCTGTTGCGGCAGATCCACATATTGCCCGTTCGCATTGTAAACAGGTGTGCCCGGTGTGCGGAACAACGCATAACGCACAACGCTGGCTGCACCAACGTAACCATCGCCGGATGTACCTACTGACCGGGTTTTAGAATATGAAAGATTAACATTTGTACCCAGTTTAAAATACTTTGAAACCGTGCTGTTTATAGCAGTACGCAGGTTAAACCTGTTGTACGATGAGTTTTGTATCAAACCATCCTGGCTAAAGTAATTACCTGATAAAATATACTGGGATGTTTCACTACCCCCGCTCATCGATAGGTTACCGTTACTTATCCGTGCAGGTTTCAAAATTTCTTTCAACCAGTTTACATCAGATAGTGTACCGGCCAGCGCACTTGAAATTAGTGGCCTGCCATCATTTGTGGCTGCGGTATTATAGGCTTGCACATATTGCGCATTATCAGCCATTTTAATTAAATTCTGTGCAGTTTGCACTCCTGTATAAGCGCTAAAGCCTACTTTTGTTTTGCCCGCTTTGCCCCTTTTTGTTGTTATAATAACAACGCCGCCCGCAGCCCTTGCACCATAAATGGCGGCCGATGAAGCGTCTTTTAAAACATTGATGGTTTCTATATCATCCGGCGATATTTCGTTGATACCGTCCTGGGTTGGTACGCCATCGATAACATAAAGCGGTGAAATACCGTTGATAGTTCCGACACCACGTATAATAACGCTGATACCATCGCCTGGGGCGCCAGTATTTTGCGTTACTGCTACACCGGCTGCTTTACCTTGCAATATCTGATCAACACCACCTACAGGCATTGCATCAATATCTTTGGCGTTAATTACCGATACTGCACCAGTGAGGTCTTTTTTCCGTTGGGTGGTATAACCAACAACAACAACCTCATTTAAATTACCGGCTGCTTCTTTTAATACAATATTTAGCTGTGTTTGGCCTGCTACGGCAACCTCCTGGGTTTGATAACCGATATAAGATATCACCAGTATTGCATTTTCAGGTACGGTTACTGTAAAATTGCCATTAATATCGGTAACGGTTAACCCATTGCCGTTTTTCAGCGCCACTGTGGCCCCGATAAGGGCTTCGCCGCTCGCGTCTGTGATCTTCCCGGTTACTTTTACATCGGCAAGCTGCGATTTCGCTGCTGATGATTTTGACGGAAGGTTATTTTTGGACGGGCCGTTGGTATTATATAACCGGCTGGCCGTCTTTAATGAATTCGCAGAGGCAGAAAACTGAACCAATGCTGCAAGAAGTAAAGCAAAAGCGAATTTTGCGCTTAAACGAATTCCTTTTTCATATCGATGGATAATGAAATAACTGTAAGTTTTTTTCATATACTTTGAATTAAGGTGAATAATTGAATAATACTTTGATGTAACCAGAAGTGGCCAGATCGATGTTGCCGGTAAAATGGAAATAGTTGACATTTTTATTTACCGGGTAATGTTTTTTAGTAAATTATTTCATAAAAATTCCCCTTCCTTCTCATTAGTTTAATTGCTGTCGGTTAGTGTTTATATTGGTATTTGTTATTCTTTATCAAGGTTGTTTTCAAGGTCACAACCAGGTATTATTTGCAGCGAACAGGATGTATTTGGTGAAAAATGAGGGGCCATTTTTCGAATTTTAGGGCCAAAAAAGCCCCTCAACCCATTAATTAGTAATGTGTTATTAAAAAAATATCTAATAAATCAACTGGATAAGCCTATAAAAGTGGTATTGGATCAGGGGGGGCCGGTGTATAAGGATCAAAAACTGCCACCCCTACCCTTGAGTCTGCACAACCATAATAGAGAAACCATTTTTTATGAAAATAAGCCATGCCTTCAATAAAAACAGTTCCGTTTACATATTGCCCGCTCTTTTCAAATGGTTCCATCGGCCGCAGGAAGGGAACATCTAAGCGGGTTATTATTTTCGAAGGGTCGCTCAATGAAAATAAGGCCTGCCCTGCACAGTACGAATTACCATTAAAACGTTTATCTCCGCCTTTGCCGGGATGATTTTTCCCATTGTAAAATAATATGATGCCTTTAGCGGTCATTATAGCTGGCGGCCCGCACTCAGTGAGATCGCTGTCAAAATAACCGGCGCGGGGCGAAAACAACTGTTTGAGTTCACCTTTACTGTCTACTTCGGGCTTCCAGTCAACCAGGTTGGTTGACGTGGCGGCGTATACATGCTGCTCGCCCCAATACATCCAGTATTTCCCGTTGACCTTTGCAATAACCTGCCGGTCGTTTTTTAATTTTGTAAGGATGGAGGCAGATTTATTGGCCATATCGGCGAACTTTCCGCTATAAAATTTTCTAAAGATTGGGCCATGTTTTACCCAGGTGATCAAATCTTTTGAAGTAGCAACGCCCAGGCGCGGAACTTTGCGGTTCCATTGCGTATAAAACATCACATATGTTCCGTCTTCGGTTACGGCAACGCGGGGGTCTTCGCAACCGCCCGGCCATTCAAATTGTTTCTGGCTATCATTTGCCGGGAACATAACCGGCGTGGAATTTCTCTTAAAACTAAGCCCGTCGCTACTTTCGGCATAACCTATCCGGGAAGTCCGGGTGCCAATCTCAACGCCGGTTACGTCTTCAGACCTATACAGGACTACTATTTTCCCGTCTTTAATTGTTGCGGCAGGGTTAAAAGTATAATTTGCTTCCCACGCAACCATCTTATTCGACATAGGATCCAAAAACTTAGCATTAAGATCAGGTGAAATGATGGGATTGATATTTTGCGGCCGTGCAAAACCGCCAAATGCCCATTTGGGAAGAACATTCTGACCTGTTGTTTGGGCAACAGAAAAATTAAAAACCAGCAAACAGGCTAAAAATCCTGTTAGTTTAAAAAACTCCTTCTTCATTAAGCGTATTTATATATAGGTTTAATATCCGGTTTTTGCTTGGTTTATTTTTGCAAAACCGGTTTTGTTAATTATCGACAATGATAGTCAATAAAACCGGTTTTGCAAATTTATTCTGAAAAACTTTTTGGGGTATTATTTACAAATTAAAAGGACGGCGGAAATGTCCCATTTACTACATAAAAATGCCGCTTAATGTTTCACTTTATACAACTTATAGCCGAACATGAAAATGATTGCGTAACATATAATGGGTAAATAATATGCTTTTGCCACGTCGTGGTTCGCAACTTGTCCCATTATCCATGGGAAAAAAGCGCCGCCTACAACACCCATAGCTATAAATGACGATCCCCGTTGGGTATGTGCCCCCAGGTTTTTTATGCCAAGGCTAAAAATTGTAGGGAACATAATACTAAAGAAAAAGTTGATCATCATTAAAGCGATAAATGATGGCCATCCTAAGCCCTGCGCTACTATTAAACACATAATAATGCTGCCTAATGCGAAAGTCGCCAACAACTTGTTAGGTGCTATAAATTTCATCAGAAAGGTCCCTGTGAAACGGCCCAGCATCATCATCGCCATAAAAATGCTAAAATACCTCGATGCCGACATGTTGCTAAAGTGCATTATCGAAGAGGCGTAGTTAATAAAAAATGCCCAGGTACCCGCCTGTGCGGCCACATTAAAGAACTGGGCCACAGCCGCCCATACAAAATGTTTATGCTGGTATAATTTTTTTTCAGGAGCGGTATCCACATTAACAGCATCGGGATCTACTTCAGTTACGGCTACGTGAGGGTCATTTAATGCTGGTACCCGAAGAAATAAAAAGGCTATAATAAGTAAAACCAATACGCCACCCATAGTGACATACAGGTACTTAGCGGAATTAAGGTCGTGCGGGTTTCCTGTGGTAACCCGAAAAAGAAACCATGAAGCGATTAACGGTCCGGCAGTTGCGCCCAGGGCATTAAACGACTGTGAGAAATTTATTCGCCGGTCACTGGTGCGCTGGTCACCCAGGGCCGCTGCAAAAGGATGGGCCACTGTTTCAAGGGTGGCCATTCCGCAGCCCATAACAAACAGGGCGATCCTAAAAAAGGTAAATGAGGCCGCATTTGCCGCAGGAATAAACAGGAATGTACCAACCGCAAATAGTGATAAGCCGAGAAGCACGCCTGGCTTATAGCCAAACTTCTTTAAAAAATACCCAGCAGGGTAGCTCATTACCGCATATGCACCAAAAACCGAAAATTGAATGAGCCCCGATTGGGACTTTGAAACATTCAGGGCGCCCTGGAAATACTTATTGAGTACATCGCTCATTGAATGTAATACGCCCCACATTAAAAATAATGAGGTTACGAAAATAAAGTTGACGATAAACTTTTTGTCGATAAATGCTGCTTTTTGCATGGTATGTTAGGCTATAATTGGTTTACAGAATTAAAAGGTACCTCGTTGTTCATATTATCAAACATGGCCGCAGCGCCTATCAACGGTGCATTTTCGCCAAGTTGGGCTAAACTAATAACCAGCGGGTGCAGCGCTTTACTGAGCTGCGGAAGAAAGAATTTGGAAGCTTTGGCAATGTTGCCGCAAAGAATTAATACATCCGGATTAAGCTGCAAAACCGGGTTTTTTAGAAAATTAGCCATATTGCTTGCAAATTCATTAAATATATCCCGTGCGATGTCGCTTTTTTGGGCCAACAGGGAAAGCTCTTTAACGCCGCCGATTAAATTAACCCCAGTTAATTCGATATGGCGTTTCAAAAACCAGCGGGTTGACAGATAATCATCCGCTATCGTATCCTTATATGGCTCACTTCCCAGGTTAATATCCTTCGTGACCTTGTTTTCGCTGTAAGCAGACCCAAAACCGGTACCCAGGGTTACGCCCATCACCTTATTATATTCTTTTCCTGCACCGTTCAGTACCTCGCCAGCTACAGTAGACTCCGCATCGTTGCGAAACCTGATCATTTGCGGATCGAGTTTTAAGAGTGCAGCCAATGGTTTTCTTATATCCATGCCATATAAAGATTCGTATTTATCAAGCCCCTTTATATATGATGTGCCTTTTTCGTAATCAAATGGTCCCGGCATAGCAACACTTAAACCTGCAACTGAAAGGCCAGTATTTGCAAGCACCAGTTTAAAAGCATTTTCCCATGACGTTAAAATGTCATCTGCCGCTCCTTTACTAACTACATCAACCCTGATTACGCTTCCCTCCAAAATAGTGCGGCTATTTATATTATAAACTCCGGTTGTTATATGCGAACCGCCAATATCAGCAGTTAGTATGCAGGAGGATGGTAAATCATTGATTTGCATTATTTTATCTGTTTATAGTCAGTCATCATTCGCTCTCAAATGCTGGTCGTTATATCCTTATAGCCGGAAAAAAATCATCAACCCATTAGGGTTATTACCTAATCTGCCGGATATCAGGCATAAAAGCCGCTTGCCGGTTAATTTGGGAAAACAGTTATTATTTGTTATTTATGCTGAATAATTGGTTTATAATAGCGCTAAGTTTTCACAAGCGTTCAAACAAAGCCGGGGAAGGTTAACTTTCTTTTCCCGAACTGCAATGATAATTAATAAAACCGGTTTTGCAAATAGAAAATGATATATTTGTGAATCCAGAATCAAGAGCCAAGAATCAAGAGTTAAGAATCAAGATAAAAAAGTAAAAGTCGGCCAATTTACGGCAGTGCAAAGACCCACCTACCCGATTTTTATAATTATCTTCCCCAACTCTTGACTCATGGTTCTCTACTTTACATAACCAACACCGGGGCCTTTAAATTAAATGAGTAAAAAATTATCAATCAACGATATAGCTAACGAACTGCACGTTGCAAAATCTACGGTTTCGTTTATTTTGAATGGGAAGGCAAAGGAAAAGAGAATAAGCGACGAACTGACAGAAAAAGTTTTAAAGTTTGTTGAGGAAAAAGGCTACAAGCCTAACCACCTGGCAAAAAGCCTTAGCACTGGCAAAACAAAGATGATATGTTTAATGGTCGAAAAGATATCCGACTATTTCTTTTCACATATCGCCTTTCATTTGGAAGCGCTGGCCTACAAAAATGGGTATAAGATAATTTATTGCAGTACTGAAAATGACCCCGAAAAAACAAGGCAATTAATTACTTTACTGCGGGCACGCCATGTTGACGGCTATATTATTACGCCACCTGCAGGGGTTGAACCCGAAATTAAAGCATTGATAAATGATAATTTACCAGTAGTATTATTTGACCGCTTTTTACCAACCGTGCCAACCGATTATGTAGGCCTTGACAACTATAAGGGGACGTTTGATGCTACAGAGGTTTTAATAAAAACTGCTGCAAAAAAAATTGCGCTCTTTACCTTAGGCTCCGTTCAAACCCAGATGGAAGAGCGGCAATCAGGTTATTTGGCCGCTCTAAAAAAGCATGATCTAAAGCCATTGATCTTCAAAATACCTTTTGAAAACGATACAGAAACAACCATTAAGCAATCCATCCAGTTTATTAATGAACATACTGATCTGGACGCCATTATATTCGCTACCAATTACCTGGCGCTAAGCGGCATAAAAGCCATAAATGAAGCGGGCCTGAGTATCCCGGGGGATATTTCTATTATAGCTTTTGATGACCACGATGTATTTAATATTTACAACCCCTCCATCAGCGCCATTGCACAACCGTTGGACGAAATGGCGAAGCAACTGTTCAAAACGCTCCTGGATAAACTCGAAAATAAAGTACGCTTAAAAGACCTTACCAGGGTAATTATCCAGCCCGAATTGATTTTAAGAGGATCGACAAAAACATCGTTAAATTAGCCGGGGCAGATTAAGTGGGCACCTTGCCACGGTAAGGCTGGCTGTTTTCGGTCTTTTTAAAAAAATACTTGCTTTTCAACTACCAATACTGCAAGTTATATCACGCAAACCAACACAAACAGGCTTGGGCGCTATTACCTGGCATCATTTACTTTAAGGCTGCAAAAATTTTCCGGAAAATAACAGTCATCAAACCGCACCAGGTCAATAATCTAACACAAAATTATGTGATATTTTTGTTACCTCAAAAGGTTGCTTTTTATGTTATTTTCACTTAAATTTATTGCAGTTTTCCCGTCTTACTTCGTCGATTAAAAAAAACAGCATACAACATAACGTTAGCTTTATAATGGTTTTAACCCTTAAAATCTGAAGCATATGATAAATATCTCCAATATCGAAAAATGCTACCATACCGATGAGCTGGATATCGTGGCATTAAACAAAATGTCCATCGTAATTGATGAAGGCGAATTTGTGGCAGTTATGGGCCCGTCGGGCTGCGGGAAATCAACCCTGCTGAATATCCTTGGGTTTCTTGATGACCCGGATAGTGGCAGCTATGTTTTCAACGGCGTTGAAGTAACCCACTTTAATGAGCGTAAACGCGCAGACCTGCGCAAGCAAAACGTAGGCTTTTTATTCCAGAATTTTAATTTGATCGATGACCTCACTGTATTTGAAAACGTGGAACTGCCGCTGATCTACGCCGGCTTACCAACTTCGGCACGTGTACAGAGGGCCGGGGAAGTATTGGGTAAAATGCATATCGAGCAGCGCCGGAAAACTTATCCGCAGCAATTATCGGGCGGCGAGCAGCAGCGCGTTGCACTGGCCAGGGCAGTGGTGAACAGGCCTAAATTGATACTTGCAGACGAGCCAACAGCAAATTTAGACCATGACAACGGCAAGCAAGTTATGGAATTACTGAACGAACTGAATAAAGACGGGGCGACTATCATAATGGTTACCCATTCTGAAAATGACGCCAAATATAGTCACCGGGTTATCCGGCTGCCTGATATTCCGATCCCGGCAAAAAAACCATAGTTTACAAAAAAGCGGATAACCGCCGGTTGTCCGCTTTCGTGCGCCAAAACGTGCACCTAACACATCCCTTACTCCCCAATAGTGCCAGTCTTAACTTCTCCCGCACGCTTGTAATTGGCGAAGATAACGCCCTGTGGCGTAACCACGCTCTCCGTTAATGTAAATGCTGCCGGCAGCACGTCATCGTCAAACCACTTCTTTCCTTTGCCCAGGATTACCGGGTAAATTTTGAGCCATAATTCGTCAACCAGGTCATGCTTTAATAGCAGCTTTACCAGCCCGCCGCTGCCCCAAACTTTGATGTCGCCGCCTTCTGAATTTTTGAGCTTTTCGATATCTGCCACGCTGGTAAGGAACACCGAGTTTTGCCAGTCCGACTTTTTCATGGTGTTGGACAGCACGTATTTTGTGACCTCGTTGATGCCCGGCCAATGCTCGGCATGTTCAGGCCAGAAACCGGCAAATATCTCAAATGTTTTTCTGCCCAGCAGGATATCTGTAGCTTCCATCTGCTTTTGCATAGCCTTACCGGAAATTGCATCACCGTACGGCGCACTCCAGCCGCCATATTTAAACCCGCCTGATGTATCTTCCCCAGGTCCGCCGGGACCCTGGAGTACCCCATCTAATGTAATAAATTCTAAAACGATTAGCCTTCTCATGTCTGTGTCGTCAGTGATTATAGTGCTGACCCCGCACTTTTTTCATGATTATGATTCGAATTGATATTGCAAATTTATGCGGGATACCGTTACCCTTTCGGGTGATAGAATGCCATTTTAAAGGGGTTATTGGGACAAAGGGCATTAAAGCTAAACGTGCCCGGTTTTGCCATTAATCCAGTACCTCGCACGCAAACCCATGCTCGTTTACCAGCACCATTATCCTCATCGCCTCTATATCCTCCCCTTCAACCCTCAGCACCTTATCACAATCCGAAAGGTCGAAATTAATTTTAGATGATGGGAATACTTCGGATAGCGCACAAAGCAGCATTTTGCTTTGTGCCTTTTTCCGGACATTTGTTTTAAAAACTTCAACCATTTTTTTTAACAATTACTTAAATCAAGAGTCAAGATATTAGAGCCAAGAATCAAGACAGAAAAATTAACTAAAAGGCTATAGCTGCCTGGTTTGTATGATTCTACTTTTTGGAATTTTCAAGATTTTACTATTTTTCCTGACTCTTGGTTCTTAGCTCTTGGTTCTTGACTCTTGATCCGTATTATTTATTCATCAATGTTACCAGCAGTTCGTCCAGCTGTTCTAAGCCCTTGGTAAACCCTCCGCGGAAGCCCGATTCAACCATTCTCTCCATGCGGGCAAGCGACTCATTTTTAATAGTGATACTCACTCTTGAAGTCCCGTTTTGTTCGCTGAAATTCAAATCCCAGTCAGAACCCGGCAATTCAGGGTTTTCATCTTTGTCGGCAAAAGTGTTAATCGTTTTGAAATTGGTTTTTGGGGTAATGGAAGTAAATTTCTGAATAAACCAGCGTTCCTGCCCGTCCGGGCTTACCATGGCAAAAAACCTACGTCCGCCAACTTCAAAATTCATAACCTTTGTTTTTGCGTTAAAGGGTTTGGGGGCCCACCATTTGTCCAGCAGTTCGGCCGTTGTCCACGCCTTCCAAACCAGGTCCAGACCGGCGTTAAATTCACGTACAATGTGAACGGTTTTGTTTTCCTTATTTACGGAAAAATCAAATAAGAGGTCAAGTTTCATTTTTTCTGTTTTTTAATTGTTGCTAATAACTCGTCGAGCTGGTTGAAACGGGCTTCCCAAATTTTGCGGAACTGCTCGATCCATTTGTCAATTTCTTTCATTTTGTCTATTTCAAGCTGGTAATAAATCTCGCGGCCTTTGTGTTCCTGTTTTACCAGTTCGCACTGTGTTAAAATGCGCAGGTGTTTTGAAACTGCCTGCCGGGTAGTGTCGAAATGTTCGGCAAGGGCATTCGGCGTCATGGCCTGTAATGCAATTAAGGCTATGATGGCCCTCCTCGTGGGGTCTGCAATTGCCTGGAAAATATCCCTTCTCATTTGTTCTGCTGTTAATTCATGAAACCAATTGGTTGCAAATATATATGCAACTCTTTGGTTTCGCAAATTTTTTTTTATTTTTTTAATGAAGGTTGTTTGGGCATTTATATAGATTGTATTTTGCCATCGAACAGTTTTGTTTTTTACTAACGAACAATTTTGTATATTTGTATCAAATGACTTATTATGATACTTCAATCGGCCATTAACCAGGTCATCGAAACACAAAAAGCGAACCTCTCTCAAAAAGATCCGGGCCTGGAAAGGGACGCGCTGGCAACTTTACCTGACTTATCGGCCTTTGCATTAATTGTTTCGGGAATACGGAGATGCGGAAAAAGCACCCTGCTTTTCCAGTTACTCAAAGAGCGGTATCCCGATGCACTTTATCTTAATTTTGAAGACCCAAGGCTCTACGAATTTGGCCCGACTGATTTCGGCAGACTGGACGAATCCATAAAGGCAAGTGGAACCAATATGCTTTTTTTTGACGAGATACAAATTGTACCGGAGTGGGAAAGATATGTGAGGCAAAAGCTGGATGAAGATTATAAATTAGTGATAACCGGTTCTAACGCTTCTTTATTAAGCAGGGAGTTGGGGACCAGGTTAACCGGACGGCATATCACAAAAGAGCTTTTCCCTTTTTCATATCACGAATTCTGTGCCTTTAAAGAATTATCTTATGATAAGCCCTCTTTATTGAGCTATTTGGAATCAGGCGGCTTTCCCGAATATTTAAAGCAAGGCATACCTGAAATATTAAACCAGTTATTCGAGGATATTTTGATCAGGGATATAGCGGTGCGCTACGGTGTAAGGGACGTTAAAACATTACAGCGGCTGGCATTCTACCTGATTTCCAATGTTGCGAAACTTATCACAGGTAACAGGCTCAAAACGCTGTTTGAGATCGGGTCAACCAGTACTGTGATGGAGTACCTGTCCCACCTTGAATATTCGTATTTATTGCAATTCGTGCCAAAATTTAGCTACTCTTTAAGAAAACAGTTAGCAAATCCCAGGAAAGTTTATGCCATAGATACCGGCCTGATCAATGTCAACTCGGGTTCTTTTTCAGAAGACAATGGCAGAAAGTTCGAGAATTTGGTTTACCTGCACCTTCGTCAAAAATACAGGGAGATCTATTATTTTGCTGAAAAAAATGAGTGCGATTTCGTTATTATCAATAATGGCAGGTTGGTGGAAGCCGTGCAGGTTTGCTTCGAATTGGACCCTGACAATATAAACCGGGAGTTGGACGGCGTGGTTGAAGCACTTACTTTTTTCAATGCTGACGAAGGCTTTATCGTTACACTTGATCAAACCGACAGGTTGGAGAAAAACGGCAAAATTGTACATGTGTTACCTGCCTATCATTATTTATCGAAATGATATCCGTTGACGTAACGGTAAATGAATTCTCTGCCCGGAAGGCTGTGCCTTGGGATAGTAGGGGCTTGATTACTGTAATTGAAAACTACAGGCATAAACAATTCGTGGGCAATAGGCTACGAACAGCGAAGTTTAAGAATAATAAGGTAGGTAAATAAACCCCGCAGACTTGCCAGGCAAGGAGCTGCGGGGTAGCAACCGCTACGTTACATCTCTTTAATCTCAAACATCTTTGCGTCGCGGGTATTCTTTTGTACTGCAATTGCCGAAAACATGCTCAGGCAGAATGCCATGGCGTAAAAGCCTTTCTCACTTCGGGCGAGATCAGCATTCCAAAGGCCAATGGTTAGCAGGATCATTGCGGCAATAGTAGCAAACCAGCTCAGGCCGTAATAAAGATCCGTAACGGCAAGTCCTTCAGCCCTGTCCCTCACACTTTTTTGTACGGAGATCACGGCGAATAAGCCGAATAATAAAATGGTGAAATAATAGCCTTTTTCGTTTAGCTGCATACTTGCATTCCATAAGCCGACGCAGTATCCAACCACTCCGGTTAATAAGGCAAACCAGGAGGCACCTATAAAGGCAGCAGTTGGTTTAAACGGGTTTCTAACGTTTACGGCAGGTGAAGTTTGTTCTGTTGTGTGTTGTAGCGGTTCCATGTTTAATTTGTTTTAATAATTAATAATGAAACAAATGTGCGATGTAAAACAGGGCCGCTAAAACCAGAGTACGTAAAATACTGACGATATATTTTCGCAACTATTGTACCTTTATTGCATTAATATACGAATATGGACCCGCTTTCGGAGTTGATCAACCTGCTCAATAGTGCTGATAAAAAGCTTTTCAGGCAGTTTTTACAGCTGAAAAACAAAAGGCCGGATGTGAAAAATTTAGCTCTACTTGATTTGGTAGAAACTGACGATATAGATGGCTTAAATAAGCTCTACCAATCGAAAAAAAATAATGATGCATACCATGCTTTGCGTAAAAGATTGCAGGACAATTTGCTGCTATTTTTATCGCAGAAAACCTTTGAAAGCAATGCCGACACCTATGATGCACTGCGACTGCTGGTAGCTGGACGTTTTTTATTAGAAAATGATGTGGTTAAAATAGCGTTTAAATGTTTGGATAAGGCTGAACGGCTGGCTGAACATTTGGAGCAGTTTAATTTGTTGAATGAACTTTTGCTGTTAAAGCTACAGTATGCCCATCTGCCGGGGGCTGAAGAACTCGAAGCTTTGACCGCACGTTTCTTGCGGAACCAGTCGGACATGCTACGCGATGCTAAGCTCAATATGGCCTATGCCTTTTTGAGGCGGGAACTGCAGGAGATACACCTGGAAGGGAAGATCGTTAATTTGACGGCCTTAGTGATAACAACCATCCGGAAGTACAAAATTTCGGTACAGGACCTGATGACCTACAAATCCATTTACCAGATCCTTTTCATCGCGAATGAATATGCAGCGATACAGCAAAATTATGGATTGATAGAACGTTTTATTAACCAAACGGACCGGTTTATACAAGGCCAGGCGCATAAAAAACACCCCTATCTTTTTTACCATATATCCATCTTGTATTTTTTGGCGAACTTTCACCTGAGGCGAAGGAATTTCGCAGGGAGTGCATCCGACCTCAGGGAAATGATGGACTTAATGGCGACCGATAACCGCTTTTACGCGCTGTTTTATTTACGCCATCAGTTACTGTCTGCGCTCAACTTGTTCTTTACAGGTTTTGCGGATGATGCCATCGCGCTATTGCAAGTATCACTCTCCAATACAAAGCAAAAATCTAAACCGGAAGATATTGAGGATCTGCGCATATGCCTGGCCATGTTTTTAGCCCTGTGTAATGACCGGGGAAGTTTAAAACAGCTGACTTTACTGACACGAACTGATGCCTGGTACGAAAAAAAAATGGGCATGTTATGGACAATCCGAAAGAACCTCATGGAAATTTTGGTTCAGGCACAGTTTGGTAACATCGAGCTTGCCTTGTCACGGCTAACCAGCTTCCGGCGCCGGTATAAGAAGTACCTGCTGAAAACTTCGGAAGAACGCGTGCTGTTGTTTCTGCGGATGGTTGAAAAATACCTGCAAAAACCCGATGTGGTTTTTGAACCGGCGTACAGAAATACGGTTTTAAACCTGGCTGCGAGGGAAGAGAATAACGATATCTTCACGTTGAGCTTTATCGCCTGGCTGATAGCACGTTGGGAGAAGAAAACGGCGTATAAAGTGGTGTTGGGGTTGGTGCAGGGGGGTGGCGATGCGCCGCAAAACGCGCTATAGTTTTGGGGCGATAGTGTTTCAGCGTGGTTATGGGTGCCCCACCTTTTTTGCCTTGGCACGACATCGCGTCCGAATTCAGGCTTTTTTGTTTATAGTGTAGATTCAATCTACAGGCATATTCAGTCGAAGTTGCAAATCGAACAGCGGGAAGGACGTGAAAGACAAAATAGTTACTTTTTAATAATTCAATTAAAATCCTATATTTGCGTCCAATTCCTGATTTATTAACCTTTTAAATATCAAGGAATCATGACAGAGCAACGCTACATATCGCCCCTTTCGCTCATTGCCCATTAGGTAGGCAAACACTGCACTTTTTATTTTAATAAATTAAGGTTGCCCCGGCAACCATGCTGATTATTTGTCTGCCGAATTAATTTATCGGGTTTTTTTGAGCGTTCTATAACGGCTATATCCTTACTCAAGGACGAATAGAGATCCGATAACATTTTAAGACAATAATTAAATGGAAGTCCTATGGACATACATGAATGGGCGTGCCGTATCAAATCGATACGGCGCAAAAAGCGGCTCGTTAAACTGGATTTTGACAAGCACTTAATTAAGCTAAGCAAAACGCGGGAGCAATTGTGGCAACAACAGCGAAATTTACCAATGGTGCCGCTGGAACATCCTTATCAACGGGGCTGGAAAAGGCTTTTCGTTTTACGGGATGATATTAAGCGCGGACCGGCGGCTGAGTTTTACGAAACATTACTAAAAAAAATAAATACGGTACAATACCATCATGACCGCTCTTTTAAATTTAAAAAGAGGCGTAAAAAAAAGTATGGTTATAAAATGCGTAAGCAGGAGCTGCGCGAAATTGACCAATACGATTGGGTGAACAACCGGTTAAAATTATTTGAAAAAGAGCAGGCATGCTTTACATGTGTAAGTTTCATAAATAACAGTCGCAGGCCGGATATCAAATATGTTTTTACAGAACCCTGGCGCTTTGTGCTAAAGGTAATGCCGCATATGGTAACGGAGGTGAAGCTGCATGATAATGTACTGCAACAACAAATAGCTGAGGTAGATAACCATATCGAAAAGCATTTTTATGAACCACGCATGCACCGCCTAACGAACGGAAGGCATTACCATTGGAAAGATGAGTTTAACGAACGCATCAAATACATTAATAAATTAAAAAACACACCAAGGTACGCCAACAAAGAGGCATACCTGGAATTAGAAACATAACCCCAATGGGCAATTTAAGAACAAAAGATTTAAGTAAAATAGGCTACCATAATGATCAGCTGCGAAGCATAGTTATTAGTGTAGCCTCTAAAAATTTCAAGCACCACAGCAAGCAGCAATTACTGGACCTGCTGGTGAACATTAAGAACGACCCGGAAGCATTTCTGGACGATGAGTTGACAAGTAAGATAGCTGAAAAGGTGATAGGCAAGGTAGAAGGCATCTCGTTTAAAACGTTTGAGTTAAGGGATGAACCTGTATACTGCAAAATTTACGGCGGCAAGGGCATTGAGTCATCCGCCAAAAAACAAATGGACCTGGCTAATCTGCTGCCTGTGAGTGTGCAGAGTGCATTAATGCCTGATGCGCACATGGGCTTTGGCCTTCCTATTGGCGGTGTACTGGCTACGGATAACGCTGTAATTCCTTATGCGGTAGGCATGGACATCGGATGCCGCATGGCGCTGTCTATTATTGATGAAAGCGATGGCTTCCTGAAACGGTTTGAGTATCAAATCAAACAAGCCCTAAAAAGTCATACCCATTTTGGTATGGAAGGCGGGTTGGATATCACGCAGGAGCACGAGGTTTTAGATAGCCCTGTGTTTAACGAGATCTCATTTTTGAAACCGTTACGCAGCAAAGCGGCAAGGCAATTAGGTTCATCAGGCAATGGCAATCACTTTGTGGAGTTTGGCCAGATTGAGCTTTTAGCTGATAACACTTTAGGCTTACCCGCTAAAAAGTACATGGCTTTGCTAACCCATTCGGGCAGCCGGGGATTAGGTTCGGCCATTGCAAAGCACTATACCCAAATAGCCATGAACACCTGTAAGCTACCGCGACATGCTCAGCAATTGGCCTGGCTGGATATGAACGGCGAGGCAGGGCAAGAATATTGGTTGACCATGACACTGGCCGACGATTATGCAAAAGCCTGCCACGAGCGCATTCATGCCAATCTATTAAAGGCTTTAGGATTGAAGGCTTTGCATGTAGTAGAAAACCATCACAACTTCGCCTGGAAGGACCGGTTGGCTGACGGCCGTGAAGTGATCATCCATCGCAAAGGAGCTACCCCGGCACACGCAGGCGAGTTGGGTATCATTCCCGGCAGCATGACTACGCCTGCTTACCTGGTATCGGGCAAGGCCACAAGTGATGCTTTGTACTCTGCAGCTCACGGCGCAGGTCGGGCCATGAGTCGGCAGAAAGCAAAAGACAGCATGACGGTGTCGGCTATGAAGAAGTTGCTGGTTAGCGCGGGCGTTACCTTAATTGGCGGTACGGTGGAAGAAAACCCTTTAGCTTATAAAGATATCGAAAGCGTAATTGCTGCGCAAAGCGACCTGGTTGATATCCAAGGCAAGTTTTATCCACGTATTGTTAGAATGAATAAAGAGTAGCGATGAAAAAGATGATGATACAGATTACCTCGGGCAAAGGCCCGGCAGAATGCTGTCGGGTTGTTGCCCTTGTGCAAAGCCTGATAATGAAGCAAGCTAAACAACAAGGTATTAAAATTGACGTATTGGAAAACAAAGCGGGCGAGTTGAATGGAACCTTACTATCTGCTACGATGATGGCCGTTGGTATTAAACTGGATGCATTTATAAAGGAATGGGCCGGAACCATACAGTGGATAGCGCAAAGCCCCTATCGTAAATACCACAAACGTAAAAACTGGTTTGTCGGTGTAGTTGTGTTTGATGTAAAGGAACTGATGCAATGGAATGCTAAAGACGTAAAATTGGAAACCTGCCGTTCATCCGGTCCGGGCGGTCAGCATGTAAACAAAGTAGAAACAGCGGTGAGAGGAACGCATTTACCATCAGGCCTGCAGGTTATGGCGATGGATACCCGGTCGCAACTGGAAAATAAAAAGCTTTGTCTGGCCCGGCTCGAAGCCAAAATATTGATTTGGCAAACTGCGCAACTGATAGAGCAACAGCAAAGTCAGTGGCAGGAGCATAATGCGTTGGAACGGGGCAATCCTGTTAAAATTATAAAGGCTGAATTGTTTTAATTGAGATCTATCAAATTTTGTCTCAGCAGGGTCTCCCCGAATTCAGGCCCTCCTGTTGGTCGGGATTTGCAATCCACGACCTAAATCAAAGTGGATTTGTAATCCACAAAACGAGAAATTTTAACAACAATTTAATTGACAAATCAACACAAGAATAGCTTTCTGACCAGGGATTACAAATCCCCGCTTATGGAGTCCGGGATTAACAAATCCGGACTAACGGTGCAATTGTAAAACGAATAGCATCAGTGACTATAATTTTTGACCGTGTTGATATAATTCAACAAATAAGGCCGCTTTTTTTTATAGCGCATCATTTTTCGATAGGAACCGTAATAGGCATTTATCGCCAGCAACTCGTTATCATTAAGATAATATGATAGTATTTGAGCCTGGTTAATTTTAGTACCAATAAACCCGGGCAGCAACCTTTTGGTTTGGTTGTTCCAGCTATATGTCACAATTGTGGAATCATTCACTATCATTGGCCTGTTATTGTACGACACCGAATCGAAATCGCCTGGTTCATTTTTATCAGGCAATGTTTGATGGTATACCATTTTAATAGTAAGCGGTGCTGTCCGTTTAACTGTCGATTCAAACCACAATTCCCTAAGTCCCCATGGCGACGGCTGCACCAGGTTGATATTTTCAGGAATATTCAAAACAGGTATCAGCGAAGAGCCCTCATATTTATAAAAGAAGTATTGATTCCACCAGATTCCGCTTCCGTCATTAAATTCAATTAAGCGGTAAACTATCGTATTTCCATCATCTGCCGGATAATATTTAACATCATTATCAAAGTATTTACTGTAGCCGTCCTGTTTAGCTATAATTCTGTTATCTCTAAAAAAATACAAATTCGACCCATCGCAGTGTTCAGCATCACTCACCCGCACAGCAAATTGCCTGAATTTATCAAACGGGAAATATGACAAGTGAACATATCCTTTTTTCACACTGTCAAGCAATCCGCTAGCATTACAAGTACTGTCGCCTTTCAATTCACCAAAGATAATCCGTGCCAAACGGGGTGTTATCATTTTTGCTTTAATAGCCTTTTTAAGCTGCTCGAAATTGGCAGCGGATACCATCCTATTCATTGGAGTAGTGAAATTTTTGAATGTCGAATCGACCGTCAAACCCACCTTGTCAGCAAGAGGCCTCTGCGCAAGATGTCCTACACTATCTAAAAATGTGCAAAGTTGTTTATAGGTATATTTCACGATAAGTTTTTCGGCGGCCGGGGGCTTTTTTTCAATCTTTTTAGATGGCCCTTTTTTTACCGCCAACGGAGGTTTATTATTGCAACTCAGCAGTACAAGGATAAAAAATATCCCATAAAAAGTCTTCATTTTTATATAGTGCGGGAAGTAAGATCGACCCCCTAAATTTACTTTTTTTTCTGGGGTTATTTGCAAGTCTTTGGATAGATTTTCTTCCCCGAATTCAGTCGCGGGTGTCGGCGGCGGGCAAAAGAGGTGGAAGCACCCGTCCCCCGCAGAAAGGTAGGCCGCCTTAAAGGCTTGTACAGTTTTGCATTTTAACTTTAGTACTGTAATTTTAAACAGAATGAACCTTTATCGAAATGACCGGCATAGTTTGTTACCTGCCAACGTGGACACGAGAACGCCACCTCTTTGGGTGTTAGCGCTGCTTCTCGCGCCTGAACGGAACAGTAGGAGTTATTATTAATGATATCATCGGCGATAACCTGCTTTTTGATAAGCCGGTTCTTTTAAAGAATATCTATGCCTTTTCTTTGCTGCCAGATCTGACCTCGCCAATCTCTTTCGAAATGCCCAACAGTTGCTGTTCTATGCGTTTGAGTTTTCTTTCAAGCTTTATATCGATGTCATTGGTCTTTGAGGAGTTACCAACCATTTTTGCAAAAATTTCGAAATAAACAGGCTGGGAGACTTTTTCTTCTATCGCAAACGTAGTCCCGGAAATACTTGAGAAAATCGCATCGCTCGATTTTTTTGCGATATACTGCTCATATTCTTCTCTATCCATTTCATAAGCAGCCAAAGCACCATCAAAAGAAAAATAGCCTTCTGAAATAGCCTGTTCAACAACCAGGCATTTATGCAGGCGGTCTTTCTCCCTTTCGGCAAAGAATTCCTCCCCGATATAACCTGCTTCGCTATGTTTATTCCTGTCCGGCATATTAATTTAACAGGTTAAATTTAGTTAAAACTTTTTGATCAGTCAAGTCCAGCTCGCCATGCCAGTGGCTTTTTTGCAAAATCGTACCCATTCCCGGCAAGCGGCTCCAAAGCGCCATCGGGAAATCCCGTCCTTCAGAAAGTCTGTTATAATATACGTCATAAACATTTTTTACTGCCAGATATTGCACCGTTGTTAAAGAAAGGCGGGCATCTTCTAAAATCACTTCAATCTCGCTTTTGTCTGTTGCGGCAAAAAACAGCTTTGCCCATACCAAGCCGCCATTTTCCAGGCCGGCATCCACCCGCACCCGGCTTACACCGCATTCAAGGTAATATTTCAAACATGTCAAAATAAGGGCTTTTCCTTTGCCCTGTCTGCGGTATCGTTCAGGCAGGCGAAAAAAATCATGATCAACCACTAATTCGGAAGGATATTTAATAAAAGTCCGCGCAAAACCCAGACCGGTTTTTTCGTCGTTTTCATCCTCCGAAAAATATTGAAGCATCAAAGTTGGCGGTTCCTTTTCAAAAAAATCAAGTTCTTTAAAAAGAGTGGCCGATGTTAACTGCGATAGTTGACTATCGATCTCGCTGACAAAATCCTTCAGGCGCAAATCAGGCAAATGCTGCCGCAGAAAATCAAGAAAACCGCCTCTGTTCCCAGGTATGGAAAAACCCAGCGCCTCAATTTGCAGGAGATCATTTTTATTAACCGGCGTCATTATTCAAAGATAATAAAATAGCTTGTGCTAAGCGCTCAGAACAGTTCCTGGATAAAACTGGACTAATTTTAACCAAAATGAACCTTTAGTGCAATAACCGGCATAGTTTGTTACCTGTCAACGTGGACACGAGTGCCCCACCTCTTTTTGCCTTTGCGCGGCACACTCACGCCGGAGGCAGATGAAACGCCCTGATTCAGTATGCAGTTATGAGTTGGCAGTTTACAGTTATTCATATCCACCCAAAACACGTCGCCGTTGGTGATAACACGCAACAGCGACGGCATCTGGCACCCTTTTTCCTGTATATCAACAACATTCTGTCACTATACACCCCTAAAGTTGTCATTTTTACACAGCGTAAGATCCTTAAATGCCATCGATCTTTGTATTGTCAATAAAATCAAACTATTTAAATAAACATTTTATGAAAAGAGTATTTAAAGGAACTAATGTTTCCAAACCGGTTTTAATAATTGCTATGCTTGTTTTTACAGTATTACAGGGTAAAGGGCAGCAGAGTAAACCCACCGAAAGTGGCTACGCGCCTGTTAATGGCATAAAGGTTTATTACGAAGTATATGGCGAGGGCAGGCCTATTGTTTTAATACATGGCGCTTTTTATACCATTGAGATGAACTGGGGGCAATTAATACCCGAACTGTCGAAAACAAGAAAAGTAATTGCCATTGAACTGCAGGGACATGGGCATACGCCATTTTCGGACAGAAAATTAGACCTGGCTACCCTGGCAAGTGATGTGGCAGGCGTAATGGACTATTTAAAAGTTGACAGTGCCGACGTTGCAGGCTATAGCATGGGTGGCTCGGTAGCTTACAAGCTGGCCATACAAAGCCCTAAACGGGTACGAAAATTAGTGATCATTTCGTCTACTTATAAAAGTAGCGGCTGGCTGCCCGCAGTAACTAATGCGTTTAAAGGTTTCAAACCAGAATTTTTTAATAATACCCCTTTGAAAGCAGCCTATGATGCGGTAGCG